>Ga0257114_1000751_pt1 | contig 24683 bp, 13 predicted proteins | sample SI112_10mmetaG_FD_190149 | JGI IMG/M metagenome (GOLD analysis project Ga0257114, IMG submission 190149) | Marine microbial communities from Saanich Inlet, British Columbia, Canada - SI112_10m | ecosystem: Environmental > Aquatic > Marine > Inlet | place: Canada: British Columbia | collected...
AAAGACAGAATTGCGGCTCCAAAAAACTCACGAATCTTAGGCCATGAGAGTCTGTACGCATGCCTTCGGCCAGTTACACGCACATTGTAAAGATAAATCTAAAGAACAGTTACAATATACCAATCTGTTCAGAATTCTTCTTCGAAGCCTACTGTCGTTCCATATTGGTCCAAAGTTCTTGAAAATCTTTTCATCTTCAAAGAAATAACCATGACCCAAAACTTTTCAGAACAAATCTCGGAAGTGAGAGTCACTCTTAACAGGTTGAATCAAGTCAAGAAATCTAAGTGTAAGACTTGTTCCTTCTTCAAGGATGCTTTACTGAAATGGTCTGAGCTGAATTTTCGGAAAGATTTTATCGACTATGTTTCAGAAGTTCGGGAAATTTCAGAGACACTTCCACAAATATTGCTCCATCAAGATGTTCTCGTCCAATCCTTGTTAAGGCGTTTTTGTATTCAATCCAAGAACTCATTTGAGGCTCTTTTTGACTTATTAGAAGCAATATCACGGGATGTTGGTAGAGAATTTTTGAAATATTTTCCTGAAGCTATGATTAAATTTGAGAGTTTAATAAAGGAAGGCGTCGAGCATGAACCTGAGATTCTTAAACAACTATTTACTTGCTTTGCACGCCTGTGCAAGTTACTTCATGAGGATTTATCTCGTGATATTTCAGGAACATTGCGAATTACGAAGAATTTAAGGATGCACAAATCAGCAAATATCCGTTCTTTCACCGTTCAAGGACTTGCTTTGATCTTGAGGAGAGCCACACAAGTCCAAATTTCGATTGGAATTTTAAAGATTCTACGAGAAATTGAAGGTGATACTGGAAAAGATAAATTAGAAATATCTAATTTCAACACTGCGAGTAGCGTGAAATGCGAAAGCGCCGGTGCACTTCTTGCTGAGACAGTTCGTGGCGCAGCTCATGGTCTACATTCCACCTCCACCAAAATTTTTACTGTGATATTTGATCCTGATACAGAACTCTTCGCTGAATCCCATTTATTCGAAGTAGCAAATGAAATGTTGCGAAAAGTTTGCAGCTTTGGACGGAGGGGAAGACTTGGAATATTATGGGACACCTTACTTTCTGCTATTCGAACGAACCTTCAGAGTGAAAAAAGTAACGCAAATAAAATAAATTATCACATGAAATTGGTTTCGATGATGGTGAAACACAACAATGGATCTGCTGTCGAAAACTTTATGCCTATCTTTGAAGTTTTTGAACTTACTCTCGAATTCTATTGTATCTCAAAGGTTATGAATCAAGATGACTCGATACAGCAAACTCTATTCGAACTCATTTTCAATATATGTGATGCACACAATATTGTGTATGGATCAAGTGCTGGACCATTTAAAATGGCAGAAAGGGCGATTCAATGGGTGAGGTTGATTTCGATCGCCTCTTCCCACTCAATTGTAAAGTATCTAAAAGGTCTAAATCAGAGAGCAAGACTCCAAAATCCTGCAGCAATGAATATGCTTAAAATTTTTACCTCCGTTTGTTTGGTCAAATTTTTAGAAGAAGTATCAGACGTTGGTATTGCAATTACTTCTGAATCGTGCCGAATATTATTGGAGTGCAATTGTGTCGACAGAGATTTTTTGGTCGAAAATGAAATTAATCATGTGAAAATTATCAACATATTACAAACGCACCAATCTTGTGTTTATCCTCTGAGTGTTCTATGGGGCGCTGTACGAGTTGCACCGTTTTGTGTGGAGTTTGAAGCATGCCACTCCATTGTTGAAAGCATACTAGATTACGCTCTCACAAAGTTAGAAACTTTACAAGAAGAAAAGAAGATTACTGAAGATGAAGCAATCAAACCTACTTTTGCAATTCTAGTAGCGGGACTTCAAGCTCTTGTGACTCTAAATAAACTTTCAAATGTTACTTCTCAGTATGCTGAAACCATCTATCCTCGTTTGTTTTTCAGGGTAATTAAAATTTCACGGCTTTATTCAGGACCGTTACTATGTGCTACAGAGCTTCTTGAATCCAAGCATATGCTGAATACTAGTATGATCTTTTTGAAAGCAGCAATTCCAGAAAATTTTGGAGGACTTACTTCATCTAATCGCCACGTGCGATATGCTAACCTCAAATATTTGAGTGTTTTAATGGTGGATGAGAAAGAAAAATCATGGATGGTAGTGAAGGATATACTTTCAAAATTTTGCATTTTGAATGCACAAGACCCAGGAAAAAGTACCAAGCTCCTCTCCAACTTGAGGCAATATGAAGTTATGCTTCAGGCTGTCTCTCGATCTCTGAGTTCCACTACTATTCCACATCAATCTATAAAACTAATAATGAGTGTATGTATTGGTGCTTTAAATATTAAGCTTTCTACATTGTGGCCATCCATAATATCGACCCTGGGAATGCTTCTTAATATGTACGCAGAGGCTCGCGAAGTCTTTATTTTTCATCTCGAAGAAACACAGCTGGAGTGCAATTTGGAGCTAGTAAATAAAAACGAATCGAAAATTCCGAACTTAGATGTTCAAATAGATGAAATCGAAGTGCAAGAATTTATAGCACTTCAAATTAATCAGGTAGAGTATGGATTAAATCCGTGGATTCGGCTTAATTTACTCTTAGATACTCTTTCCAAATTTTCGTTCTCGGATAGTGTTTTTTATCATCGAATTTCAGCCGAGTTCTTAAAATACACAAAGTGGGAAATCAATACTAATTGTTTTGCTTGGAAGACTGGTATGCAAAAATGGCTTCATTCTTTTGATAATTCACTTAGAGGAGGTTATAGCTTTCTTGGATTTCAAGAGTGTAGTGAGATTTATTGTAAGCTGCTGGAGATGCTTCAATCAAATGATCCACAGTTAGCATGTTTGGCAATCCGTTGTTTAGGACATTGGGATTTCCCACATCTTACACGCGATATTATTGTTCATCTACAAGCAATTGCTACTCCGAAAACGACTAAGCAAGCTCTCACAAGCTTATGTTTTGCAGGACATGTGTCAGAGCAAAAGCTTGGTATTACTGTGATAGAAAAACAACATCGATCGAAGATTGTGCCTCTTGTTATTCAAATTTTGCTTCCACGCTTGCGCAAAGGTTCAAGTAGAAATATTTCCATCCGTAAGGCTTCATACTCATGGATGGCAGAACTAGATTCCAGAGAGGTTCTTCCATTGATGCGTACGTTTTTCTCAATTGTAATTCATAATCAGTTAGTTTTAGATGATATGATTCATCTGGCAATTGAAAATGATTTCAGGGAAGAAAGTTGTCTTGAAACGTGCCTTGACTTCTCAATGTTGTCAATGAAATCCATTAATATATTTTTTAGAAATTTGGAGGATTTGTTGTATTACTTGGGTGAGCATGTACTCGAATATATACAAGTTATTGTGCCAATATCTATGAGGCTTATCTGTACTGTGGCGGGTATTTGTGAACATGAGAGGTTTATAAAAGTCAATAAAACAGCATCACCTTGTACTTCATATAATACAGATAGAGTGGATCAAAATAAAAATTGCATCTTAGATGCTACATTACATAGAGATGAAAGGAAACATGCAAGAAATGTTCGCACCTATTCTTTACGAGTGCTGGCAGATTTACTTATTAGGCATCCTCAATTTGAATTTCGTGTATACTTCAATGATTTGGTTTACATCATGAAACCGCTACTGCTTCGTCTTTCAAATGAGTGTAGTGCATCAATACCACCGGTTATTTTACAGCTCGTGAGATCTTTAGCTTCTAGTCATCATCTCTTGTTAACCTTTCTGAGTGTTGAGGAATCCACATCAAGCCTCAAGTTTGTTTGGGAGACTTTAAAATCTGAAGTCGCTTCTGAACAAAGTCGTGTCTTATGTTTAGATATTGCTGAGAGTCTTACGTGTCATACAGAAATTGACAATGTCGGAAACAAAAAGATGGCTAAACAGATCCTGATGAAACATTCAAAAGAACTGTTTGAATCGCTTCAAATACTTGTTTTACATCCTATTCAAAATCCAAATCGTGCGGGTAAATGGGTGCAAAGCCGATTCAATTTGAAGTTAGAACATACCTTCACATTGGTAAGTCGTTTGAGTCTTACCTTGGGAGGTAAAAATGCAGTTCATGCAACTATTGTATCTTTAGATAGACTCGCTACATTTCCGAGACTAGACGAAGGTATGCTATCAAAATTACTCTTGGGATTTTCTACAGCTTTTTTGGACTCTTCAGCAATTGTAAATCCCAAAGATATCGATAAATTCTGGGCATTGATAATTCCATTTCTAAGCAAAGTACGAAGTATCAGTGTGCGATCGGAAATAATTGATGCGCTTTCTGCAATAGCAAAGAATTTTGATTCTCTTTGGGTGTCGACAAAGATTCTTCGGAAACTGAATTCGACTGTGGAAAATAGTTTAGAGGAGGTTAATTTTGAAATGAGGCTTAAAGCTTATGAAAAATTGACGACGAACTGGTTTTGTGCAAATTCTCAACAAAATATGAAAGCAATTCTTTTTCAAGCTTTGCATGACTTAGATTCGTCTGACTTCGCTATTTGTCATGCTGCGCAGTCAACAGTTCAAAATTTCATCGATGCTCTTTCGATCCCTTCGTGTAAAGATACATTTACCTTAGTATATTCTGAAATAGTATTACCAGGAATCAAGAGGTCAATGAATAGCTCCGAGAAAAGTAAAAGATCAGTTGCTATTCATCTCGTTGGTCATCTTGCAAAGACACAGCCTCATTGCGCTCCCGGTTTGAGCGTATTGTCCAAAAGTGATTCTGAGACGGACTTTTTCATAAATATTACACATCTACAGTCGCATCGACGCACTCGTGCTCTAACTCAGCTAGAGAGTGCTTCTACATCGTCAGAGTGCCGTTTATCAACTGTTTTGGACTATTATATACCTATTGTCTTAATGTGTCTGGCAGATCCTGTATCAAATGTTGCAGCAACAGCTGTATCTGTAGTTCGTCAGATTTCATCGAAACTACCATGGCCTGCGTTTAAAGATATTCTGCGCAAACTATTTCGTAAATTTTACAGTGGCTACCTTCAAAATAGTGCATATTTACGTGCATTTGCTTCTGTTCTTGAAAATTTGGATCGCTTTTCGAACCTCGAAGATCAAGAAAAATTTCGAGATCTTTTTAAAGAATTTTATCCAAAATTAATAAAGTTTTTGCCGGATCGTGAGAATGAGATCGGATCGATTAAAAAAGAAGTATCTCCTGCGCTGGTTCTTTCATGTGCACATATCCTCAGCTTTCTTCCAGAGCATGAATTGAAGATACACCTTCAAAGACTTATATTGCTGTTGTGCGTAAGTTTAGTTGATCGATCCCAAGGCATAAGGGATGCGGCAAGAGTGTCGTTATCAAATGTCGCTAGAGTTTTTGGAGCTCCTTATGTGCCGTACGTTATCAGAATCCTGCGTGCTCAACTTCTAAATGGTTTCCAACTACATGTCCTCGGGTCAATAACTTATGATATTCTAAAAGTAACTACTTTAGAGGCACAAAATGTAGAAGTCGATGCTTTTCTCCCAGAAGTGTTACCAATACTAGATGCAGATATTTTTGGTGAAGTTTCTGAAGCACGAGAGATCGCAAAAATTACTGCAAAGATTCCAGAAGCTCGTCACTCACGGTCGCTTGAATCCATTGAGCTGCTTTCTGTAAGAGCGTCTTTCCCTGCTTCAATGCCAATATTGCTCTCATTGGTCACCAGACGTCTCCATGACTTTGGAAATATTCAAAGTAATCGTAAGATTGAACAGATTCTGTTTTCTATTCATAAAGGTATTTTAGTCAGAAAAAATCTTGAAGGGAAAGAAATTCTTGTAGTGGCCAGATCCATTTTGTCAATTGATTCTTCTGCTGAATTTCTTTCCTTTGATAATATTGTTGCGGATGAAAATATATCTACAACGCAAGAAATCAATACTACTGTTATAAATAATAATCCTGTTATTGTTTTGTTTGCTTTGAGGTTGATCAAAGGTGTACTGAAGCACTTCTCAACAAAAAACATTCCGGATGGTGAAAGGAAGGAGTACTTTAATATATTAGAGGATATAGTTCCTGTACTATTTCGTTTGATGAACTGTGCGAATCATGAAATTCCTCTTCTATGTTTACAAATTCTTTCTGACTTGACGAATATGAGATTGAGTAAGTTTGAGCACAATCCAGATTCATTAATTAGGCGGATCCTTGCTCTATTGAATGCATCAGGTAGTGATCCACAACTTGCTCAAGATTGCCTTCGACTTCTCTCAAATCTAATGTCAAGATATGCCAATGTATCTCCGTCAAATGCTCAGTACCGTGTGGTTCTTGGTTACGCTTTTGATAACATAGAAGTCGAGAGTAGTACTTCAGTATGCCATTCTGTATTGCGTGCTATTTTGTCACGTCGACCACTTCTGTCAGAAATATATACAGGAATGGATGGGATCTGCTGTTTAGTCGCAACTGGAACCTCCGAGCATTCAAGGAAAATGTGTGCTCAAACTTTTCTCCAGTTTTTACTTGATTATCCACTTGGAGCTAGAAGGTTACAGGACTATTTAGAACAGCTTATTGCAAATCTGAAGTATGAGTGTCCTGTCGGGAGAGCATCCGTACTCAATACACTGCACGCCGTGATTTTGAAATTTCCAAAAAGTGTCTTGAGAGATACAGCAGAAGTTATGTTTGTTCCTCTAATTGTTCAACTGGGTACTGATGCCTCCAGTATATGTCGACGGGGTGCAGGGGAAACTATTGCTGCTCTTCTGTCGTGTATTAGTGAAGAAAAGGCTAACATCTTTTTAACTTGGTTACAGAAATGGTTCACAGAAGAGCAAAGTATGACGTTGAAGCGACTTTCAGTCCAGGTAATGAATGTAGCATTAGAAATTTGTCCAGAGAAGGTAATAAGTACGATCAGAAGCATTTGGCCGCAAATTCTTTCTGTATTAGAAATTCAAAATTTCAATAAAGATGAGAAATGGTTGCTCCAATACAATCTTTTATTATTTATCGAAAGATTATGGGTAGTAACACCTCAGTTTTTTAAATACCGAGAGATAAAAATAGAAAAGACAATTTTCTTAATAGTTCAACTTTTAAAACATGAGCATGAATGGCTTCAGTCATCATCGACGCGAATATTGGGTCAATACTTAAAAATGCGTGGAGATGATTATTCATTGAATTCGGAAGATCTTTCTTTTCAGCATGATGATGTTTACTTAGAACTTGCTGTAAATAATTCGATGCTACTATTCGAGAATAACTTCAAGAGCAGTGACATATCAATAGAGCTGGAAGTTTTAAGACAGAATGCAAAGAATATCGCGTCGATTACATTGCTATTTCTTTCTAAGAATGCTAGCTTGACCGAGAAGAGTACAGAAATGAGAGCAAACAAAGGAATCACATTTGTACAAAGAGTTGGCAGATACTGTATTGTGGCAAGTAACTGCATTCGTGAAGTGAGCATACGTTGTCTCGCTGGAATTATCGCTGGAATTGATGTTGAAATGTTGTTTTCTCATCCCAGCATCCTTTATGAGCTCATATTCCCGTGCTATATATGCATCGATCCTAAAGTTAACGGAATTTCAATCGAACATAGAGAACTTGCACTTGAAGTACTTCAGCTTTTACGAAGTCTTGTTGAGGACAGATATTTTAACGAAGTATATACCTCCGTGCAGTCCAAGCTAAAGTTTCGAAGAAAATGGAGGAAATAAGTGATTTGAAGAAGTTTGCAGAGATAAAATATGTATAGCCATTCTATAAATTGTAGTGGTGGGAATCAAACAAGACTTTTTTTTGAGCTCTTACTCGTTTATGCAAAAAGTGGAAGAGCCTGAAGAGGAGGTGATAACGTGCTATTGCTATTCAATATACTAATAACCAAGCTTAGTTGAAGAGGGTGAATAGAACTAGCAAACTTTTGTATTTGTATATTTATTAAGTACATAAAATAAACTCAGCTCACGCAAAGAAAGTAAAAGGAACACTTTGTGATGATTATGTAACTTCCGTACTGAGAAAAAGGTAATGCTTTGAGAAACTAATCACTCTTCTTTGAAGATTTATTGATTAGTGACTTGTGAATGTGTGGGATGACACCACCACCCGCGATTGTAGCTTTGATAAGGGTATCGAGTTCCTCGTCTCCACGAATTGCAAGCTGCAAATGACGTGGGGTGATACGTTTGACCTTTCAAAAAATTATAAGTGGAATACGTCAGGAGGTGCTATCTCGGTACCTTCAAATCTTTAGAAGCATTCCCGGCAAGTTCGAGAACTTCTGCCGTGAGATACTCTACGGAACATTTAAATAAAACAATTTATTCACATATATGCGCGCACCTAAAATGGCAGCTGAGTAAACTGCAGCAGTTGCGCCTACACGGCCGCCAGAAGCAGCACGATTCTGTAAAAACAGGAATTAAAAATTGTGTCAACGGTCGAAATTTTTAGGCGATTTGTTTCTGAAATCATCACTCGACTAGATCGTTCGTGATGCTAGCAACGTAAAAAGCTCTGTAATAGAACTAGAACTACAACATTGGCAATTACCTTGAGAAAACGGTGGATACGTCCAACTGGAAATTGTAGGCCAGCTTTTACAGACCGGGAAGTTGGTTTTTTCTTGTCCCCCTTTTTATCGGACATCGTTCCTTTCGCCCCTTTCCCCGAAAGTCCTTTTCCTGAAAGTCCTTTAGCACCTTTACCTGACATGATAATATCGGTTTAAGATTGTCTTAGTTTTTAAATAGTGTTGTTAAAGCGCAGAAGTATTGGCAAAGCTGCGCGCAACTTTTTATGTTTTCTTCTTGTGAATTCAAATTAAGTTGAAAGACGAAATGTGTTGTAACTGTTTTGACTGACTTGACTGTTTACTGTTTTGCTTGTTTACTATGATTTTTGTTGATTTGTGTTTTATTGTTATTTCTATTATGCCATGTGTTTAAGAGATTATGGACGACGGAATTCCTAAGGGCGTGATAGGGGCGATATTTTCAAAATTCAAAAAATTACAAAATTTTTTGGATTTTTGTTTTCACCGCACCGAGCGGAAAAAGGGAAAATCGGTCGTCGTAACTTCGTAAACGGTGTATTGTTTTCTTCTTTGTAAAGGTCAAACAAAGTCTACGCACTCACGATAGATCCGTCCCTCGATATCGTTTAATCTTTATAGGGTTGTACGTTCAGAAAAGAACAAGACTGAGGATCAGCACGATTTGTGGAATTGGATGATACAGTTACTCAAGCCCGATTAGAGTTTTCAAAGAGACTCTTTTTTTTATAAGCACAAAACGACCAAAAATTCCATAAAGCTAAATTCACACCATTCTCACAGAAAAGATTTAAAACAATAACACAACATAGTCTTCACGCTCCTTTATATTCGTCGTCAGAAAAGATTTCGAAAAAAATCAATTATCAAGAGGTGCTGCTTTTCACTAGAAAGTAAGGAGTCGCATGCGGGCTACTAAGCGGATTTCTGATCCCCGTCCTATCTACGATGAGGATTATTTGGACATCAGCAAGGGGAAATTTAGTTCTTTTTTGAAAAAGAGAGGGTGCACAATCAACTCGTTAGATTCTTTCGGAAGTTATTCCTTCAAAAGTGCAATTGCCGTGTTTCACTTTCTACTGAACCAACTAGATCAAAATTTGAAGTTTGGTCAAAAAGCCGATGAAGATTTACCGCTTATATTGAAATCCTTGAATTATCCTGTCATAATTCCGAAGGATACTTTTTTTCCTTTCGTGGATAAAAGTATTTCTCCTTTCCAAACAGTTATAAGTAGTTGGGTGGTAGAGCTTTGCGATTATGTATCACTGTGTCAGAGCAGAGATAAGGCACACTTTTTTAAATTTGATTGTACAGAATTAATTGTAAATTGTAGGAGTTTGACGGTGAATTCAATATAAGTAGCATTGAACTATATGAGGTAGGCAAAGTTACATTCTATTTTTCATTAATAATAAAAAGCTCAACAATTCAGACTTTTTTGTCTGGCGATGAAAGTTCCGGTTTCACATCAGAAATATGCAATCGTATTGGATCAAATTATTCCATGAAATTTGCCTCAACGCGTAAGAACGTTGAGCAGATTTTACAGGTAACCTTTTTATTGGATAATTTGCCAAAAGATTTAGCTGAGTTCTTTTAGGATAACCAAAAATTGCGTAGTCATATATCTAGCTTGGTTCCTCAGTCTAAGTTGTTGCATTCATCAAAGGTATACCGGATTTATCTAGCTTTGATTGGGCTTTGATTTGAGTATTACATTGTAGAAATCTTTTGAGTCTACTAAAACAACTCTTAGTAACAAGATTTTGGCTAACGCAGAAAAATTATCGTACATAGGTACCCTGCGAATTAGAAGCGAACGAGCATGCAAAGCTACGAAGGTAGAAAGGACTCTTAGATTTGAGACGTAAAAAATAACTCTAACATGTACTATTTAGATTAAGTTATCAACACGTGCCTCTGAAAATTTTACAAGAATTAATGTTCATGTAGAAAGAACAGATCAAGAATTAAAGGTATTCAGAAAGTATTTTTCATATGTTTGCTGATTTTTATTCTCAGATGATTGAAGTTCAAAAGTTAATCAATGCATATCATGGGAAAGAATCTGAACTCTCAGTAGAAATTGAAGAGATGCACGACAAAAGAAACATAGATTTAACTATTGATGATCAGATCAGTAGATACAATATTTTATTGTTGAAAGTTCCCAGATGCAACGTTGCCGCTAATATTAAATTTCAACGGCCGCTCACACGAAATCTCAAGGACCTTTCAGTGAGTACTAAAATTCGGGTAGGACGTTCAATTTTTTCAGAAAATAGTACATTTATCATATTTTAACAGGCTGAAAGTGGGTTGAGTAACATGCTTTTATTATTGCACGAAACTTTGAAAAATATTTCATATTCTATAAGGTGAGAGATCGCCTTGGATTTCAAGATATTTCTTAATCTTTGACAGAGGACTTGAAAATGAAGCTCTTACGACTCAAGAAAATTATAAAATGTTGAAAGAAAGTATCTCTCAGAAGTACACCTTTGAAATTTCACCAAGCATTACTTAACTTTTGAGTACAGAAAAGAGACAGTATACTCCATTCAACATAACATTCGTTCCAAAGAACAACAATGCGAAAACGAAAGATTACGAGTGGAGCAAGTTGTCGATTCCATCACAAATACTGCTAAAAATTCTGAGAACGAGGTAATTTTTCACAGCTTTTTACATTGCTCTTTTTGTTGCAAACTTGAAACTTCTTTTTCAGATTGTTTCACTACGAAAACTTCTTTCAAAAGACTTGAGTGTCTCGGAAAAACAAGTAAAATCACTACAGGTAAAACGTGGGAAACCAAAGTGTTCTTATTGCTTATGCATTTCTGAAGGTGCTTTATATGGACCTCAAATTATCATGCTCAAGCGAGAAGACAAAAGTACAACACCAAATTCTTACAGCTCTGGATAACATCATGAGTCACAAGCAATCTATTCAAAATCGACTAGCGCAATAGAGCGTAAATTTAATATATTTTGTCTACAGGCTTGGATATTGAAACGGGTCCTAAAACATATTTCAACACTTTGTTTTCTGTCTTATTCTTGATTCCCATCACTTGAATAACCATCCTGCAATTTTAGTTCATGCTTTGTAGGAACCTGATCCAAGATCTTATTACATTCACGCGTGAAGGAAGATTTGGTTGATGCTGATATTTGAATACTGTCTTCAAAAGCGGGACCTTTTCCACTAAATTTACGGAGTTCATTCAATGAATCCCAGTCAACTCTTGTAATTCCATATACTCTCATAAAGCGCACTGCATCTTGTATTCCACGATTGTTCAAGCCCCCAACATGTTTTGAAAGAAGTGGTATCGTTGTATATGATCGAAGTAAAGGAATATAATGTTGTCTGAGTACATTAGAGCTGGATTTAAGTGCTCCTTTACTTATCATATGACCATGCATTTCATTCAGTAGACGCCGCATTTTAGAACTTGAAGAATTCTTACCGAGCCAAGCAGGAAATCGGTGAAAATTACGTTCACCTGGAAATAAGTTGAAAGTCTCACGAACTCCAGATACGATTGAAGAAGGAATAATGCACGCTAAGAGATTACTGCAAGATGCAAGCTCCCAAAGTTGTTTTGATCGAACCAGCGAATAGACCAAGTCACCATCAGATAACGCACAGGAAGCTGCACCTAAAAATATGAGCCTTTGAAGATCCGAGCAACAGTGTGTTGGCCTCATTTGGGGAAAGTTTTCCTGTATATACAATGGAACTAAATCAGGCTCGTTGAAACATAATGCTATACGACGGTCAATGGTTTGGCTTGAAGCACCATATCCCATAAGTACATCTACAATTGAAAGTACTCCCAAATTAATATCTTTCAGTTGCTTTCCACCAGAAATTGAGAGTGAACCTGTTCTTAGCTTTCTCAATTGAAGCTGATTGAGAATCAGTCGAATATCTCCATTACATGACTCAATTACAGTATCCAACTCATTAGATTGCATGTGAAAATTTTCTTCTTTCATAATGAGGGACAAGCGTCCATGTATTTGTTGCTTTGTAGGTCGCTGAAAGTTGAGTTCAAAACAGTGATTTTGCAAAGCCTTTAACTTTTGTGAATAACGATCGTTACAGATACAAATTATTGGAATTTTCGAGCGTTTTATCGTATCAATGAGGTCAGATATTCCACCACGATCGCCTGCACTCATTCCATCGACTTCATCCATTATTAATACTTGATTTTTATGAATCGTTGTTTTCAAAAAATTGAGACCCCGATTAGTGACCAATTCTTTGACTTGGTTTGAAGTTGAACCAGATAAACCTGTTTGAACATCCTTTGAGGCTTTATTTCTTGAATCGCTTGCGTTTACTTCCATGACACTAAAACCAAGTTGCGTGCAAACTATAATAGCGGAAGAAGTCTTGCCTATACCTGGAGGACCACTAATCAGCACGGCTTTACACTTGTTTTTCTTCTCTTTATTTCCTTGTTTATTTTGCCACTCAAGAAGCCATCGCCGCAGATCGGCTACGCACCTACCATTCCCGATCAGCTCTGAGATTCGAGTTGGCTTATACTTATCAGCCCATAGTTGCTTTGATTCGCTTTGTTTATCTTCAAAACACTTCAAAGTTGTCCTGTCAGACTTAACCATGTTATTAGGAATTTTTAGACTTTCGGCTCCGCTCAAACCATTTTTTATTATTCTTTTGTCCAAAGTTGTCACAAATAGCTATTTTCATTCAACGAGCAGATGTGTCGTTGATAATACTAGAATTCAAGTGGAAAATATTTGTTACCAAACCTCATACTACAAAGAACACAGTTGTTACCAGGCAAAAGTCCCGTGTCCGAATATGCAAAAGCACAGTTCAAATTATTCAGCGAAGTCGGAAAATGCGAAACTTTCAAACTATACCACTTTCCCGAGGACAGACAAAAAAAATCACCCATTGTGACAGCTGATGAGGACAAAAAAATTGAAAAATAAAAAAAAGAACGCAGGAAAACAAAACACAAGAATTTATGATCATACGGTAGTTACTCATCATGATCATATATATGACATAGAAGTCTACGGTAGACGTAAATTAAAAAAGAAAAGACACTCCTTTTTTTTACAGTTTGACCTAATTCCTCACGAACTATGCGACAGCCGACACCAACTTCGCGCGGTAGAGGGTTTTCTGGTCGTGGCGCTTCAGGACGTGGGTTTGGTCGTGGTGCGTCTGGTCGTGAAGAAGCCATCCCCGATGAGCTAGTCGGTAACTTTCATTTATGCTTGTTTTTATCGCTTTAAAAAGTCGTTGCTTCAGAAATCGGTTCCTATTCGCATGCGTGTGAAGGAGAAATCATATGCAAGCTAACGAATCCAAAGGTATGCATGGATTACTTTTCAGTGCGAAATTCAATTTGAAACGTGCCTTTGAGATACCATATTTTAACGGGACCATATTTCTGGAGAATAAAAGTAAAGTCGGAAAGGTAGAAGAGATATTTGGCCCAATTGATAATTCAGTAAGTCTTCTAATTTGTATATGTACTTGAAATGATTTCGCTTTATCCAGTTATTCACAATCAAACTTTGCGATGGCATTAATGCAGAGTCCTTCAAATTAGGTAAATATTCTTTCCTTTAATTAATATTCAGGGTAATTCTCTCACTCATAACCTGATCACTTCCTCTCAAATTCAAAAGGTCAAAAATTTCATATCAGTCCAGACAAACTAATTCCCTTACAAAGATTTCAACAAAATGATAAGTAAGCTAAACTCTCAGCTACCTTAATTTGAATTTACATCGTTTTGTTTACGCAGGCATAAAAGAGTTACTTCCGCGCCGAGACGAGGAGGAGGAGGAGGAGGAGGAAGAAATGGTGCGAGATTCAGCGGTGTACGAGGTGGACGAGGTGGACGAGGAGCAGGCAGAGGGCGAAGTTCAGGTCGAGGGAGGCATAATTAAAGATGCTCTTGTTTCATGTTCGGTAGACAATCACTTACATCCGGGGAAAAAATTAAATCAAATTTTGGTTCTTCTTGACAATTCTCTAATTTTATTTCATATGATTTTTGTTAACTTTTTCACCAAATCCAGTTCTTTCAAGTAAGGAGATTTTCACACTCCGCCTTGCACTTCCCACGCTATTCATGTTTTTCACTATTTCTTCTTCTGGAAGAGATAAGCATCTCATCTTTGAGTCGATCGCATCTTCAATTTTTTGTACAATTTTTACGTCGTGTTGGGTAACTAAGGTAATAGAACGTCCACTTCGACCAGCTCTTGCTGTTCGGCCTATCCTATGTATATAATCTTTTGACGCGATGGGTACTTCATAATTTATCACCATATCAACGGTTGGAATGTCAAGACCGCGGGAAGCGATATCGGTAGCAAGCAGAATACTTACTTCACCGGATTTAAATCTTGCAAACGAATCTTTGCGCTCCTTTTGTTTCTTCATCGAGTGTAGACTCACTGTAACGATTCCAAGTTTATCAAGAATACCAGATAATATCATGCAAGAACGCACTGTACTTGTAAAAATTATAGAACTTCGGATATCCCAATTTTCCCTCTGTTGTAATATATGAAGTAAGTATGCATCTCTCATTATTCTTGGAAGAAAACAGTATTCTTGCCTACAGCTGCTCACAGCTTTCAAACCTTCAAATGCCTCAAAATGAAAAGCATCATTCATGGTGATATGCTGTAATGCTGCAATATTACGAGTGATGCTTGCAGAAAATAAGAGTGTTTGGCGTTTAGAAGGAATATTTTCGAACAAAATCCGCAATTCTGATTCAAAAGAAGGTTCTAGAAGACGGTCTGCTTCGTCAAGGACTAGAAATCTCAGATTTTGAAAACACCCAATAACTTGAGGACTGTTTAAAAAGTGATCCATCAAACGACCAGGAGTGGCAACTATAATATGAGGTCGTCTTAAAATCGATCTGGTTTGAGCCTGGATTTCTTCTCCACCAGTTATTACCTGGCATCTTAATGTTAAACCTGCTGAAAGAGCACTGAATTGCTCAGAAATTTGAACTGCAAGCTCACGAGTTGGGGTCATGCATAATGCAAATATACCATAAGAATCCTGCGAGAGTATGTGCAATATTGGAAGAGCAAATGTTGCTGTCTTTCCACTACCGGTCTGAGATGTTCCTATAACATCTAAGCCCTTAAGAATAGGGGGTATGCATGCTTTCTGAACAGTTGTAGCTTCACACAATCCAAGCTTGAACGCATTCTCGGCTAGCCATTTTTTTATGCCCAGAGAACAAAAAGTTCTAATACTAAGTTCTTCATCTGACATTTCAATACTTGCTTTAAGATTTCACAAACACAAACACAAACTAAATATGATTACACCCCCTTAAGGACTCGGAAACGTATTCTTTGGTGAAAGGTTGCACCAGCATGAACTGTTGTCTTGCCATAGTTTTAATGTTTAACGAGGAATTCTCAAACCTAGAAGAACGATTCACGATATCACGATTTTAAACGAAGTTTATATCTTGATCTTGCGACAGCGAAAGTACGAAAGTACTTGCACTATGAGGCCTTTTTATGAGGGTTTCTTTTTAAACAGGTCTGTTTAAAAAGAAAGTAATTTCGAGATTTATGTTAGTGTAGAATTTGTCTCGTCAAAGCGAAAAATTGTCGATACGTAGATGAGGTATATTCCTGCACTTCTTGCTTGAAAACTAATAAACTATCGTTTCTGCCTTATTAATTCAAAAAGTTCGTGAAAAGAAGAGTATATACATACCTACTGTGCAGCTCACTGGCTAAAGAACCAAGGAAAAGAGTATCACAAAAAGAGCAAAAAGAGAAAAGTTGAAAAGACCCGAGTGAAAAAAGGAAAAAAAAGTTGAAGTTGTTTTTTATCATTTATTTGTTTATGGAATTTTGGAATTTTTTGGCCGGGGGACCCCAACACACACCTGAAAAAAACTCCACATTCGTCCATTTCTTTTAAAACAAATTGGAGTTGGGGGGTGTTGAATTGCTTTAAGAAACCGATCACTACGCGGTAAAATGGCGAAAAGGTGAGTTGTTCTAACCGTGATTTAGAATTCACAACTATTTGTTGTTATGTAGATATGATTCCCGAACGACTACTTTTAGCCCAGAAGGAAGATTATTTCAAGTGACTAATATAACTACAGATCAAATTTATGAATTATTATATTTAATGAAAAGGTTGAATATGCAATGGAAGCCATCAGCCAGGCAGGTGCGGCAGTTGGAATGAAAACACGTTCTGGAGTTACTATAGCTGCAGAAAGGAGAATTTTATCCAAGGTTCAAATTTGCATAAAGCAACCCATTTACTTCGATAAATCTTTGTTCTTTAAAGCTCCTAGAAAGCAGTGAAAAGGAGAAAACATATTATATAAATGAGCATATTGCTGTAGCTGTTGCTGGAATCAGCTCGGATGCAAATATTCTTGTGAACTACGCAAGGTGAGCTCATCTATATAAGTTTCGAGGTCCGGTTCTAAAATTTCTACTCTAGAGTTGTTGCACAACGACATTTATTTACGTATGGTGAGCCAATACCAGTGGAACAGCTTGTACAGGCAGTTTGTGATCAAAAACAAGGATATACTCAATTCGGAGGCCTGAGGCCTTACGGGGTTTCCTTTCTGATCGGTGGCTGGTTAGTATTTTATTTACATGACATCTGCGAAATGTGAAGTTATTATCATTAGGGATAAAGAGTTCGGATTCCAACTTTATCAGAGTGACCCTGCTGGTAACTACACAGCGTGGAAGGTGAGACACTAATGAATCAAAGGAGATATGTGTCAAATTTATATTATATTTATTCCTCTATATCAGGCAACTGCGATAGGTAATAATGCTCAAAGTGCACATGCTCTCCTAAAATCAGAGTATGTTGAAACTCTGAAATGTGAAGAGGGACGAGAGCTCATCTTGAAAATTTTGAGAAAAAGCATGGACAAAACACAACTTATGCCTGAAAATATTGAGATGCTTGAAATAAACAAGGATTTATATTCACAAAACGTCATAATTCGCATGTTGACAAGAGATGAAATTCATGCAGCTTGTTCTAAAATAAATTTGTAATTAGGGATATTTTTAGTATTTCTCTCCTTTTAATAATTATATGTCAAAGCGCTTTGATAGATGACCCCGATACAAAACACTATTTCGGCGAGTAAATGGCCTGATTACTTTGCTCAATGAGGAGATCCAAATTCATGTGACTGACAGGTGCAAGACCAACCACAGCCCGAAAGACATTTTCTAACATTGCTCGTTGTTTGTATAGAGCGTTTGTAACTGACATTCCTGGAGGTACTAAAGGGGACTTTGTTAAATATGAGAGTAACGCAGCGCATGGATGAAAATTGCGAAAAGACTCTTCATCGTCATATTTAAGTTCAATTCTAGAAAGCAACTCAGTTATCAAGCAGAGATCAAGGATAAGAGGTGCTGCTAGAAGAGAATCTTCACACGTATTATGCATTGATATTGTGTTCCGGCCGTTCATAAATATTTCACTGACATACTCGTCCATGGCACGCTTACTATCATCTACACTTGGAACATACTTAATGACAACAACATGATTTGGGCTTTCCCCTTCTCTGTACAATATTCGATTTGAGGCAACAATATCATCTACTACATTCGATTTTGAAATTTCTTTCGACCGAAATACTCCAGGTTCCATTAGATTCTTACCATCATTGTTTCCTAAATGATTATAAGAAGCAATACTCAAAGGCTTAATACCAGCACCTATTAAAAAATCGACCAGAACACTTTTCATTTTTGTTTGACCTGTCTTGAAGTCGTCACCTCCGATAAGGACACGCAAACGGCAAGCAGCTTCGAGGACACCCGGAACAAATGTGTTCTGAGGGCTCCCATTTATAAATGGAACGTCCTCGTCGAGGCAGGCAAGGGCATATAGCGTACTTGGACTGATTTCAGGATTTCCAGCTCTTATGGCAGCTCTCAAATTTTTCTCAGTATCATGGATTCCGACTTCAACTTTACAATATCTTTCAGTGTTTGCCGTCCACATCACGACTACTTTTTCAACACCACTCTTCTCTTTAAAATCACGTATATCAGCTCTAATTTGTTCCATCTGATTTTGCTTTTCCCCTTCTATAATATTATCTGCTCGTTCTTTCTGATTTGCAGCAACGAAGCCTGGATCAAATATACTTGGACGGGGTCGCAAGTCTTTTAGATATGGTACTAACTGCTGTTGTAAATCTAGATCCAGAACTCTGGCGCGTTGAACACACTTTTCTAGACTTAACGAAGATATATCCCATCCATCAATTTGTAAGTCATTTGGTTCAACCATCGGTAAAATATTCTTGAAAGGAACATGATAATCTTGTCCATTGAGTTTACCAATTTGGCAAGTGGAAGATTGTGTAAGGCTTCCCCAATAGTTTGGGGAATGAAACCCATCCTTCGTTTCCCATTTCATGTTTTCTCTATTAGCAATCAAACCAGCTGTTAGGGTGGACCCGTTATTACCTCCCCAACCAATAAGCATAATACCAAGTTTAGGTACTTTTCTGTGGGTGCGGAATACAAACCCACGTTCTATCGGTTCAACCAACCACGTATTTTTTTCCGCATTTTTATATAACTTGGTGTCCTGGTAGTTGTAGGAGCTTTCAATGTAGTCAGCTGTATATTTAACATTCGGTGAGGAGACCTCAAAGTGGTCGATCAACATTCTATTCAGATTAACCTAATCCAAGATGAAAGTTCAAATTCACCGATCCGTGAATTTTGGGAGGTACGCTAAATTTATGATTTTGTTGACGCCGAACTTTTCCTATCCAATGTAAGAGCTTACAATAGATATTCCACGCCCGTCTTAGTGCAGACGCTTGATTTTGTCTTTGATTCTATCTATCTACGTGTGTATAGCGAAGATGTGGAATTGAGCTCCTTCTCTGAGCTTTTACGAAGAGTTATTTCCACCTACGGTACACCTCCCGTCCTCCCCCCAAATGTCCAGGTCACCAGATGCTCCAGCCTTGCCACTCCCCCTTCATAAACGGGATGAGAGATAAAACTTTTTCACTTTTTTTGTTGGTTTCCTCAAGTGTCCCCACGTTAATACCTTTTTGCTTTTGTGGTTGCGGTGAAAGGCGGCGAGCGGCGGAGAAAATCGGCCAAAAGAAACTTCCCCCAAAAGAAAAAAATCACAGCACAGCAGCCATAAAAAATTTGTTGCATATTTATGCCATATGAAATGATCATGCAAAAAAATAAGATTTCAGATCTTAAAATAGATATCCCCCGACAACCCCCAAAACAACCGCTCATATCCACAGTTGAGTTATCTAAACTGATTGAATTCATTTTGATACTTCATTTTGAATTTGTTTATCTGTCCTCCACCCACCCTTCAGATATCCAAGCGAAATGACGCTGTATGCTAAAAGCTCACTTATTGCGCAAATGACGTGCTCCCAGCTTGCTACTCAGCGCATGTCATCATTAAATAGGCGGAAAAACTCTAACTTCGGAAAGCCTCAATTTACCACAAGAAGATACAGAAGCTCTGTCCGAGTTCAAGCTGAACTAGATGAGCCTATAATCAGGATTGGTACGCGAGGATCTCCTCTCGCGCTTGCTCAAGCATATATGACCCGTGACTTGCTCGCTAAACAATTTCCGGAGCTTGCAGAAGAAGGAGCTTTGGAAATCGCGATCATCAAGACAACGGGTGATAAAGTCCTGGATAAACCTCTTGCTGATATAGGCGGTAAAGGTCTTTTTACTCGTGAACTTGATGACGCGCTGTTAGATGGGCGTGTTAACATAGCGGTACATTCAATGAAAGATGTCCCGACTTATCTTCCAGAGGGAACGATCTTACCATGTATGCTTCCGCGAGAGGATGTTAGGGATGCGTTCATATGTCTCAAATATGATTCTTTATCTGCCCTTCCTACAGGAGCTCTCGTTGGAACTGCAAGTCTCAGACGTCAGTCGCAACTGCTTTGGAAGTATCCCGAGCTTAAATGTGTGAATTTCCGCGGTAATGTGCAAAGCAGAATACGCAAACTAAAAGAGGAGGTGGTTGACTGCACCTTACTGGCTTTGGCAGGTTTGAAGCGAATGGATCTTACTGAACATGCAACAAAAATTTTGGACTTCGAAGATATGCTTCCTGCTGTTGCCCAGGGAGCGATTGGAATCGCTTGTCGCACGAACGATGATAAGATGCAAGAATATCTTTCGAAGTTAAATCACGAAGAGACTCGCTTAGCTGTGGAATGTGAGCGTAACTTTTTACGCGCTTTAGATGGTTCATGTCGTACTCCTATTGCTGCAAATGCGCGCATGGTGAATGGACACTTAGTGTTTGATGGTCTTATTGCTTCATTAGACGGTACAGAAATTTTACGAACATCCAGGGAAGGATCTTGGAGCGCTGATGATGTGCTTGCAGCTGGAACTGACGCTGGTGATGAGTTGAAGGCAAAAGCACCAAAAGATTTCTTTGCGAACGTCCCAGAAATGCAGGGTACGAGTGCATGGTCATCTTAATTTGCTTGGTTATAGATATATCACTAAGGTGAAAATAAGAATAAATTTATTCTCCTCAGTGTCGAAAGGTCTCCAAAGGTTTTGTGAATTTTCCAGCTTTTTAGAGGTAACTTGAAACATATCTATCACTCTTCTCTTTGTGTGGTGTTGAGAAGTTGAGTCTATGTATCTTTTATATTGAAAGCCACGAAACTGAATTTACTGAAGCTTAAACGTTTGTGCTCCTGCAAACCCAGCCTACCTGTAATACACAAGTTGCATATCGTTTTCTTGGCAAGTTCAGAAACTTCCAACGAGGTTACTTATTTCTACATGAACGTTTACACTCCCTTTCTTCGGCATCTGTGCCACTCTTTTTTTTTAACTCTCCGCGAATAGGACAAAAGAAGTGTCCACGTCCTTCTTTACCATGTAGAAGCTACAGTACAGTTTCTATATTGAACCTGTACATTCCATCCTCGTTATCCCGAAAGTTGTACGTAAGTGTTGAATGTGTTCCGAAACGCAGTATGCCGACTATCGTTTTTACCGAAGATTCCTGGTTTGCTGCACTGTGTGCAAGTCTTCAGTCGTTCTGGCCATAGAACGACCTCCCAAATGCCTAAATCCCAAAAAGAAGAAAGCAAAGAAGTCCCCAAATGAACCATTTTTTTACCCAGAATTGCGACCGAAAGGAAGTATAGTGCAGGAGGGCATACGACCAAGGGATAAGAACGGTCCCTCGGAATACTTGTAAGTTCGCTTATACAAGAATTGGAGAGGAGAATTGGAGAGTCTTTCGAATAAGATCCTACTCAATATATGTACTATAAAGGAATTCGCTGTTGGACTTCAATTCTGTGTTGTTTCTAAATTCCTTTCTTCCCGTGGAACTTTTGAGCGTTTACTAGTGAAAGGAAAGGCCAAAGGACATTATACTCCTTTAACAATGTCTCCTGCTGCCCCACCGCCTCAAGAATTCAATAAACATACCAGAGCATGCTTGAGATGTAAGCTGGTGAAAACTTTTGATCAAGTAAGTCGTTCTCGCTCAACTTTTTCTATTACCTTTCATCCATTTGATCACTACCAGTTTCTAACCGATGGTTGCGAAAATTGTGATACGTTGAATTTGAAGAATAATACGGAGCTAGTTTCTCAATCGACTACGAATGAATATAGCGGGTATGGGCGTGCTAACTCAACTCTTTCCAAATTTGAATTCTTTGTGGTAGTGTCATTTCCTTGATTGATCCAAAAGCGAGCTGGGCATCGAAGTGGTTAAGATTAGGTGTGCCTTCAAAATAATTTCTGCAACTTTCGTGATATCATACGTTATAGGCCAATCTAAACCAGGTTGTTATGCCCTAGAGATACACTCTCTGAAATCAACAAAAATCTGAAGACATAATTTTTCTCCCTCATTGTTGAAACTTTCATGGGTAAGGCATCAAGATTGCAAGAGTTATGAATTACTGTATTAGAAGTACTTCAAAGAAATCGCACTGCAAAAGCGTGCACAAGATTTTAAGTACACTGAACTCATGTAAAATTGGAGATTTTAACAATGCAGTGCAGACATTTACGTGAATGTGAAGAAAAACAAACAGGACTTAAATGGTGCATATTTTGATATTGGGTTGCAAAAAGAAAAATTTCTTCATGAAAAGCTCTTTTGTAACTTGTGTGAAAGTCTTGAATGAAAGTGATTATGGATGTAGGTTGTGATAAAATTTAGTGGTGCTGTTAGAAGTCGTGGTATTTTGTTGCCCGTTTCATTATTAGTCTTTGTATTTTCCGCCTACTTTACTTTTTTGTAAAATAAGAGTCACTTCTGTTTCAATATTGATCATTTCTGGCGCCACATGCTTGTCTCTAGACTCTATTCCGTACTACGATTTCGAAGTACAAGCACGACTATTGTTTTTTTCAGATAAATCAAATCCATACGGTATTTTACTACCAGTATGCATATGCCTCTTTTTATGTAGCCGAAGTGTGTGCACTTATTTGGGCTTTCACTTTTTCTTTTGGGAAGTGGATTTGTTTTGCTTTTTCCCACTTCAGAATTTTCCCTCTTCAATGAATCATATTTAATTTAAGAGTTCGACGCCGCCCTGGTACCTTGTGGATTTCATAGAGAGTGTTATAAATTAAGGACACCAAATCGAATACTCGAAGTATCTTTATCAAGTCTTGTGCCGATAACCCTGACCAATCCTCATCATACTGTTCTTGAACTCTCAGTTTTTACTACAAGAATAAGTAAGGGAGATGCATTCCGTCGCTTCAAATACGGCAGGATTGAGTCAACGTAGCCGTGGTTCTAGTACTTCAACAACATGTTCATTGTTAACTGTCGTTCTTTGCTGCCTCATAGGCTTCTCGTTAATAGCAAAGACTGTAAATACACATTCAATTACAAAGATATTGGATGGAAAAATATACGATTCCTTAATAATAGAGCAGGGTGTTGTGCGAGAAGTAGCGAATGAAGGAGAATCAATAGAATTACTGACAACAGCCTCGAATTTCTCTAGTCTTGCGAGTGAAAAAAGTTTCAGTTCAGATTCACAGAAAGCAAGGTTCTTGTCTCCGAAACCGAGCATAATTATTGGTGGAAACAGTTTTAGTATCAAACCAGAGGCAGATACGCTCTCGCTCAGAGATCCAAATCAGTTCGAGAAAGACTTTGGTGACAATACAATTTTTGGCGGATTTGAAGACGCTCCAAAGTTTGCCACGAGACTCCAGAATATGGCTGCTGTACTAGAAAATAGAGAAATAGCGGAGACAAGTAAATTGATGATGCAACCTTTACTTCCTCCCTGTCGTCGTGTATTTCTGCCACGTCAATCACTTGTTGACACAAAGCCAAGAGGGACTAGAGCTCCAGCGCATGGAATTAAACGTTGCCGTATCACCCACGATGATCATCCAACAATAGCTCTTGCTTTATTGATTGAAAAGAGTGCAGAAATTGTCAATACCATACGGAGGTTACAGAAATTAGCAGCTGAGATAAAAGGTTCTAATAATGGTACAAGGAAAGCAGAGGTGCTCGTTTTAGTTGATGGCCAATGGCCAGGTGAGAAAACACTATTAAATGCTCATAAACTCATGGAAGGAGAGAACGATTGGTTTCTTATTAGTAAGAATAAGCTTGGAGAAATGAAGCAATTTAATAAATTAACGCGTTGTAGTCAAGCAGAAGTTGTTGTTTGGCTTTCTGTCGATGACTTGCCTCCTGAAAATGTCACAAATTCGGAACAAAGAAATTGGATTGAGTGGATAACGAGTGCAATAAAGATCATACAATCGGACAAGAGTATCGCCTTAGTAACGCCGCAGAACAAAGAGTTACACGATGAAGCAATGAGGTATTCCATGAGTGTTAAGTTAGCTCCCTTTGTTGTGCGACGGGAAAGTGTTATAAAATTGGGTGGTATTGAAGAGTGGGGTGGTTGCAGAGGTGAGAAAATAACGAGAGAAGTTGGAACTGAACTTTCTCAAAGACTATGGAGAGGTGGATTCAAAGCTATTCTTCTAGTATCTTCA
>Ga0257114_1000752_pt1 | contig 24666 bp, 23 predicted proteins | sample SI112_10mmetaG_FD_190149 | JGI IMG/M metagenome (GOLD analysis project Ga0257114, IMG submission 190149) | Marine microbial communities from Saanich Inlet, British Columbia, Canada - SI112_10m | ecosystem: Environmental > Aquatic > Marine > Inlet | place: Canada: British Columbia | collected...
CAATATCAATGACCAGTCGTTCAGGTTGTGCAAATTGAGCACCTATTGCTGCCGGTAAGCCAAACCCCATAGTACCCATAGAGCCTGAGGTTAACCATAACCTTGGTTCTTTGTAGTCAAAGTATTGTGCCGCCCACATCTGATGCTGTCCAACACCAGTTGTAATAATAGCGTTACCACCAGTGATTTCATTTATTTCTTCTATTACCGCATATGGCTGAATTAGATTACTTTCACGATTGTAATTTAATTTATATTTATCCTTTAGATGTGCAACGTGCTTATGCCATTCATCTAAAGAAATCTCAAAATCAATTTTTTTACCAAATTCCAGTAATTTTTTTAGGTCATTTTTTAAATTACCAATATGATACCAATCAACTTGCTTTACTTTACCTATCTCAGACAGATCTACATCGAAGTGGGCAATTTTTTTGGCATTCGGTGCGAATCCTTTTGGATCACCAGCGACTCGATCATCGAATCTTGCACCAATAGTGATTAAAAAATCACAGTCTTCAACAGCGTAATTTGCTGATGCGGTTCCGTGCATACCAAGCATATGCAATGATAACAATTTGGTAGTATCGCTGGCACCAAGAGCCATAAGTGTTGTCGCAATTGGTATGCCATAACAATTGGCAAATTCTCTTAATTCGTTGGTGGCATTTGCATTTATCACGCCTCCACCAGCATATATTAGTGGTTTTTTAGAGTCTTTTAATAAGGAATAAAATTTTTCGCAAGAGTTATCTTGTAATTTATTATTCATTACCGCATTGAGGCGATTTTTGTAGCCTGTGAGTGGAAGCTTGCCACTTCCTTTAAATTCTCCTTCCCAGTTCTGAATATCCTTAGGCACATCAATGACTACTGGCCCTGGTCTTCCGGTCCTTGCTAATTCAAAAGCTGAGCGAATTGTAGATTCTAGTTGTTCAGGATCAGTGACTAAAAAGATATGCTTGGAAACCGCACCCATGATTGCAGAAACAGGAGCTTCTTGAAATGCATCCGTTCCGATTGCAGTGGTGGGTACTTGGCCACATATTACCACAATAGGAATGGAGTCTGCCATGCAATCTCTTATTGGGGTGACAGTATTAGTGGCTCCTGGTCCGGAAGTAACCATTACAACACCAACTTTTCCGCTCGCTCTTGCGTATCCAGAAGCCATGAATCCAGCACCTTGTTCATTAGCTGGAACAATTAGCGGCATTGGCTGATTACCTTTCACATCTTTGTTTTCATTATTGAATCTGAAAACAGCATCATAAGTTGGCAGAATAGCTCCTCCACTATAGCCAAAAATGGTATCAACATTCTCATCAGCTAAAATTTGAACTATCATATCGGCGCCCATCATTTTTTTTCCAGCTGACGGATGTGATTTTTTGTTCTCTACTACATTCATTGTTTTGCGGTAAATTTTCCTAGATATTGAATAATTTTATTGAGTGTTTACTATATTTTATTACATTGCAATACTATTAAAACTAGGCGAACATCAATATTGCTAAGGTTAGCTTATTATATTAATAATTTGTTGGTATTTTGTATAAAAATGTAAAAAAGGAATGATTATGCGTCACGTAATATCAGTGATACTTCAGAATGAAGTTGGTGCACTAACAAGAATGACAGGCTTGTTTTCTACTCGCGGATATAATATTGAATCTCTTAATGTTGCAGCTACGGACGATAAGAATTTATCTAGAGTTACATTAGTGGTTAAAGGGACTGACAAGGCTATTGCGCAACTTAATTCCCAGTTATCAAAGTTGGTTGATGTTATAAGTATAAATGATATGACTTTAGGAGATTACTTTGAAAGGGAATTATTGATTGTAAAGGTTAAATTAAATACTGCTGCCGATAAGAAAATTTTACCAATTATCGATGAATACAAGGGAGAGATTATTGATGACTCAATTGATAGTTTCACAATACAGTTAACTGACAATGTAAAAAATATTGATAATTTTCTCTCTAGGATTATTAATTTGGGTGACCTTCATGCGGTCGCTAGAAGTGGGAGTGTATCAGTAACAAAAGGTCAAATAACACTCTCTTCTTATGCTAACCAGAATTTGTCAAGTTGATAAAAATATGGATGGAGAGAAATTTTTTGGCTTTAAACGCATTGTAATAAAGATAGGTTCTGCATTATTAATTGATGAGAATGGCAACTTCAACACAAGCTGGCTTGAAAATATTGCTAATGAAATATCATTATTACTCAATGAGCGGATAGAAGTACTAATTGTATCTTCTGGTGCTGTAGCGATAGGCAGTGGAATTATAGGGAGAAAAAGAAGCTTAATGAATATAAATGAGCTACAAGCCGCTGCAGCAATGGGTCAAGCTCAACTGGTTATGGAGTGGCAAAGTGCTCTCAGTGATCATAATATTAAGACTGCACAAATATTGTTAACTCGCCAAGATACGGAAAATCAAAAGAGATTTTTAAACTCAAAAAATACTTTACAAGCGCTACTTAAGTTGAAAGTTGTTCCTGTTATAAATGAAAATGATACGGTTGCTACCGATGAGCTTAAGTATGGTGATAATGATCGATTAGCTGCTAGAGTTGCTCAAATGGTAATGGCAGATGGTTTGCTATTACTCTCTGATGTTGATGGTTTGTATACCAGTGATCCATCTGTAAATAAAAACACAAAACATATAACTAAGGTTGAATCTGTAACAGATGAGATATTAATGATGGCTGGATCTAAAGAATCTAATTTTGGAAGCGGTGGTATGTTAACTAAATTACAGGCCGCAAAAATAGCAATGCATGCGGGATGCACGACCATTATATCAAATGGCAATCAGGATGAGCCTATTAAGCATTTAATGGATAACGGCAAATGTTCAATCTTTCACGCTAAAGAGTCGCCTCAGGCTATCAGAAAACAATGGTTAGCAGGGTTTTTAGATACCAATGGAATGGTAATCATTGATAAAGGAGCGGAAACTGCGATAAGAAATGGTGGTAGCCTTTTACCTGTAGGTTTGAAATCAGTTTCAGGTAATTTCGAGCGAGGAGATGTGATTATTGTATCTAATCAAAAAGGAAGAGAGGTTGGAAAGGGTATTGCTTTATATTCCTCCTATGAGGCTGAATCAATCATTGGTTGTAGATCAGAGCTAATCAATGAAAAATTAGGTTATAGAGGCAAAACAGAGATCATACATCGTGATGATTTAGTTCTTTTACAAGATAATAGTCTTATTAATAATGGGAATTGGGAGAATGACTATTAAAGATATAACTACGGTAATGAGTAATATTGGTCAGTTAGCCAGAGACTCTGCTAAGAAACTTGCTCAGTGTTCTGATCAGATGAAGAATCATGCGATTAAGCTAATCGCTAGCGAATTAAAAGAGAATTCTAAAATTATTTTAGAAGCTAACAAGTTAGATTTGGATAATGCAAGAAATAGTATGCTTTCAGAATCTATGATTGATAGATTATTGTTAGATCAAATTAGGATTAACTCAATGGTCCAAAGTTTACATGAAATTGTGAACATAAAAGATCCAATCAATCAAGTTCAAGCAGAATGGGAGCGACCGAATGGTTTAAAAATTCAAAGAGTAACTGTGCCGCTTGGTGTAATTGGTATAATTTATGAGAGTAGACCGAACGTAACTGCTGATGCCGCCGCGCTCTGCATAAAATCTGGAAATGCCGTTATTCTTCGTGGTGGATCAGAGAGTTTTGAGTCAAATAAGGCAATCTATAATTGTATGATAAAAGCTATAGATAAAGCTGGTTTGGATTCAAATATTATCCAACTAGTACCAACAGTAGATAGAGATGCGGTTGGTTATATGCTCTCCTCGATGCATCAGTATCTTGATGTAATTGTTCCTAGAGGAGGTAAAAGCCTTGTTAAGAGAGTGCAGGAAGAAGCACGTATTCCAGTAATTGGTCATCTTGAGGGGATTTGTCATGTATATATCCATAAGACTGCAAACCTTGGAATGTCCAGAAGTGTAATCTTAAATGCTAAAATGCGTAGAACCGGTATTTGTGGTGCCGCTGAAACTATTCTAATCGATAAAGATGTAGCATCAAACATTCTCAACGATCTAATTGATGATCTACATAATGCTAATTGTGAAATTAGAGGTGATGATGAGGTTCAAAAATATTCTGAAAAAATCATTGCAGCTAATGAGGGTGACTGGTCTGAGGAGTATTTAGACGCAATCATCTCCTGCAAAGTTGTAGATAATATTCACGAAGCGATAGCTCATATTGAATGCTATGGCTCTGGCCATACTGACAGCATTATTGCTGAGGATACAGATGCTGTAGACACATTTATGCGTGCTGTGGATAGCGCAATTGTTATGCACAATACCTCAACACAATTTGCTGATGGTGGAGAATTCGGTATGGGTGCAGAAATTGGAATTGCTACAGGAAGAATTCATGCTCGTGGGCCAGTCGGTGCGATGCAGCTTACTAGCTATAAATATAACGTTTTTGGTGACGGCCAAGTCAGAAGTTAACTAGTGATTTAAGAACCCAGAGATTTGATAGCATCATTAAACAAAGCGCTAGGACGCATTGCTTCAGCTAACATTATTTCATCCGGATGATAATAGCCTCCGATATCAATGCTCCTACCTTGCGAGTTATTTAATTGTGTAATTATATCTTCTTCATTAGATTTTAGTTCTTGATTGAATTTAGTAAATAATCTCTTCAAACTTTCATCTTCGTTCTGACTAGCAAGTGCTTCAGACCAATATTTGGCCAAAAAATAATGACTATGTCGATTGTCAAGCTCGCCCACTTTTCTGGAAGGTGATTTATTTTTATCAAGAATTTTAGAATTCGCAATATCAAGTGTATGAGCTAATATTTCTGCTTTTTTGTTATTGGTCTTCCTTGCAAGATCTTCAATGGAGGTCATTAGTGCTAGAAATTCTCCTAATGAATCCCAACGGAGATGACCTTCCTCGACAAATTGAGTTACATGTTTAGGAGCTGAACCACCAGCACCGGTTTCATAAAGCCCACCTCCTGAGAGAAGAGGAACAATTGATAACATTTTTGCACTGGTTCCTAACTCCAATATGGGAAATAAGTCAGTTAAGTAATCTCTGAGAACATTTCCTGTAACTGATATTACATTATGTCCTTGCTGAATTAAGTTAAGAGTTTTTTTCATTGCCTCTTTTGGTGTGAGTATTGAAATATCTAAGTTGCTAATATCTTGGTGGCTTAAATACTCATTTACTATCTTAATAATTGTATTATCATGCGCTCTATTTTCATCAAGCCAGAAAATTGCAGGTGATTGAGTTAATCTTGCTCTCTCTAAAGCTAAACCAACCCAGTTCTGGATAGGTTCATTTTTTGTTTGACACATACGCCAGATATCACCTTTGCTGACTTTATGCTCACTTAAAATTTGGTTTTTCTCATCTAGAACACTTATTGTTCCTGCTGAAGTTATTTCAAATGTTTTATCATGTGAGCCATATTCCTCAGCTTTCTGAGCCATTAAACCAATATTAGATACATTTCCCATTTTAGTGACATCAAATGCTCCATTTTGTTTGCAAAAATTTATCATCTCTTGATAAATAGTTGCATAACATCTGTCAGGAATTAGCGCTTTTGTATCATGCAATTTCCCATCAGAACCCCACATCTTACCTGAGGCTCTTATCATAGCTGGCATTGAAGCATCGATAATGACATTGCTAGGTACATGAAGATTTGTTATTCCTTTGTCAGAATCAACCATAGCCAAAGATGGTTGATGTTCATATGTGTTATCTATACTTTGCACAATTTCAGTCTGTTTTTCGAGAGGCAGTGATTTTATTTTCGATAATACATCACCGATTCCGTTTTTTGGGTCAACACCGATATCTTTAAATATTTTTGCATGCTCTTTGAATACCTTTGCATAATATGAGGTTACAGCATGACCAAATATAATCGGATCTGATACTTTCATCATAGTTGCTTTTAAGTGTAACGATAGTAAGCTTTCTTGTTTTTTTGCTGCGGAAATCTCTTCATAAAAAAACTCCTTAAGAGCAGTTATACTCATTGAAGCCATGTCTAAAATTTCATTATTTTGAACTTCTATATCATCTTTCAGTGTTGTAGTTCTACCATCATTCTGTATTAGTTCGATCCTTAAGGTGCCAGCACCCTCGCAAATTATAGACGTTTCAGAAGAATAGAAATCACCAGTTTGCATATGAGCAACTTCAGTTTTCGAGTTACTATCCCATGTACCCATCTTATGGGGATTATTTCTAGCATAGTTTTTAACGGCTTCTGCAACTCTTCTATCAGAATTACCTTCTCTTAGGACTGGATTTACTGCGCTACCTATAATCTTTGAATATTTGTTTTTTATAACCTTCTCGAGATCATTTGTTGGGTTATCAGGATAATCAGGAATTGAGTAACCTTGATCTTGAAGTTCATTAATAGCTGATTTTAATTGTGGTATGGAGGCACTTATATTTGGTAGCTTTATGATATTTGCTTCTGGATTATTCACCAGGTTTCCAAGTTCGGCCAAATCATCTTTTATTTTTTGTTTTTCGTCTAGATTATTTGGAAAACTACTGATAATTCTGGCTGCCAGAGAAATATCTCTTGTTTCAATGTCTATTTCTGCGGATTTAGCAAAAGCCTTAATTATTGGTAATAATGAATATGTCGCCAGTAATGGCGCTTCATCAGTTTTTGTATATATAATTTTAGATTTTGTCATGATTGCTTTGAGTTTTTGAGCCAGTTTGGCTGTAATTTTGAATAATTAGAATCTTATCGCGATATTTTTTGAATTATTTGGGTGGGATTATCAGTGACCCTGTAATATCCATGACGAATTTTCATCTTATTATAAACCGAATCTCTTTCTTTCTCATTCTCGTACCAATGCTGTTTTGACCAATTTGAACCTAGAATATTAGTTAAAGTATCACCTTTTGGAAGAGTAATCTTGATACCAAAATTCTTATCATTATCTTTAGTTTTCGTGGTTACATTGTGCTGATGACAGAAATTCATATTTAATTTTTTATCGTCTATGTAATGCGTATTATAACTCAGATATTAATCTTGAATCAAAAAGTCTCAAATTTATTTTTGTATTAAATTACAAAATCTATTAAAAAATTCACTTGAGGATTTATGTAAAAAAATACTTAAAAAAATATTCATAATTGACAAGAGTAAGAAAAACTCAAGAATGGATAAACCAGATGTGAGTGTGATAATAGCCAACAGAGATGCTGAGACCATGAATACAGCATTTAAAATATTATTTGCCGCGATGATCCTAGATAGATATTTTTTATCGGCTTGTTTTTGGATATTTGCATATAAAGGCACACTAAATATCCCCCCACTCGCGCCGATCATGATGAGGTCAAATATGATCCGCCAATTATTTGGTTGATCAAGGAATATTGAGATACTTGTTATTTGTTCTAGGTTATTTGATGGTGTTGCAAAATATAAATCAAGAACAAATATTGTGAGCCCAGCAGCGCCAATTGGTATAATGCCAATTTCGACCTGATTATTAGACAGTTTTTCGCAAGCAAGAGAACCAATTCCGATACCAATTGCAAAAGTGGCTAATAATAATGTTGTAATTAATTCATTACCATTAATTATATTAAGTGTGTATGCAGGTATTTGAAGTGTTATAGCTGATGCGTAAAACCAAAACCACGAAATACCAATGATGCAAAGAAAAACCTTTTGATCTTTTTTGCTATAAGTAATGCTCTTTTTAATTTCGGAGAAAATATTCCAATTAATATGCAAATTTGGATCTGTAGCTGAAGTTGTTGGGATTTTTCGACTTGCGAAATATCCAAGAATAGAGATTGAGATTAGCCAAATAGCCAGAGAATAGTCATTATCTTGACTAGAGGAAACAGCGAGTCCACCAATCACCAGTCCCAGTATAATTGCAATATAAGTGCCTGATTCGACTAAGGCATTTCCACCAATTAACTCATTAGAATTTAGTTTTTGAGGTATATAGGCATATTTTACTGGGCCAAATAAAGCAGATTGGAACCCCATTAAAAATAGGATCACTAACAGATAAGAGTAATTGCCCGTTAGTAATGAAATTCCAGCCAATAACATAAGTCCAATTTCTAATAATTTTACTGATCTTATGAGTACCGATTTTTCAAATTTATCTGCTAATTGTCCTGCAATTGCTGAAAATAAGAAATAAGGCAAAATAAATAGTGCGCCAGCAATATTTGCTAGCTGACTCGCATTTAACCCAAGTATTTTGATGCTTTTAAAAGTTAATAAAATAATCAAGCCATTACGGAAAATATTATCATTAAATGCACCTAAGAATTGAGTTACAAAAAAAGGTGCAAAACGATTTTGCTTGAGTAGCATAAATTGATTAAATTTACTCATGGTTGTTTGAGATTAATAAGAATATTTTACTACTATTTATATTCTAGAATTAATTGATCTTCATTGTATTTAGGGGCGAATGCATCACTCAAGCGATAAGTCCGAGTACTTTCTGATTTACCAGAATTCGAGGAATTTTCCATGCCAGGGAGCGATGGGAGTTGATGAGTTTGTGCTGTCAGTTTTTGGACAAACGTATTTGCCGTCATAGGAGCTGCATTACCTGTGGCTAAGAAAATCTGATCAGGTGTGATACTTGTTGAACTGTAAAAAGCAGCATTACTTCGTCGATCCATTGTCAATGAGGCTCCTTCGAGAGACATACCAGCAAACAAACCTCTACTTCGAGAGTATGAGTATATTTCGGCGTTAAATCTTAAATCAGTTGCAGCTGCTGTATGCCTACCGATTGGTCCAGCGGCAACAGAGGCATCAACCCCTAGTGTTAATTTACCATTACTGATTCCATCAACGCCTTTGCGTGTCTTAAATACAAGTATGCTATCTGTTGATTGAGCACCAGCTTGAAGCCCTAAACTTCCGCCTGTGAGCGTAATAAATGCAGGGTTACTCCATGAGTTATCATCATTACGAATAACAATAATTCCTTTACCTCTTCGAATCCCCAGCACTGCCCCTACTTTGAGCACATTAGGAAATACAGCAATTGCATAGGCCCTTGAAAGTAATGCAGGAGGAACAGATCGCTCTGGAATACGTAAAATTTGATCTATTACGTCGGTTGCATCCAGAACACGTTTCTCCTGACTATTTGCGGCAAACAGTGTTGCTGATGAGAGAACTGTATAAATTGCGGTAATTATTATTAATCTTGAAATCATTATAATACCCAAATATTTAATAAGATTGATTTATAGAGCGTTATCATCAGTTTCACCAGTTCTAATTCTAACAGCTTGTTCAAGATTAGTGACAAATATCTTCCCATCACCTACCTTACCCGTTTTAGAACTATTTATTATTATTTCCAGCGTTTCTTCCAATCGATTATCACTGATAGCTATCTCAATTTTTGTTTTAGGAAGAAAATCAACAACATACTCGGCACCACGATAAAGCTCAGTGTGACCTCTTTGGCGTCCAAATCCTTTCACCTCTGTGACAGTCATTCCGTTAATACCTATCTCATTGAGGCCATTTCTTACATCATCCAAGCGAAACGGTTTTATTATGGCTGTTACTAACTTCATTTTTTTCTCTAAATTCCAAACTACATTGATTATAAGGAGAACGAGAAGGAATTACAGCTAATTAGAGTCATTTTTATAGGCTTCATCTATAGCTGAGTTTTAATTAGACTGCTATTATTAGGTTATATGAGTAAAACTTTGATAAAAAACGGGTTTGGAGTGCAAAGCTTATTATTCAATGGTTGCGCCTGTTTGTATGTATTAATTTCTTATTCGTTAGGTGTATATGGATTATTTCACGAAAGTATAGGTTTGAATATTTTTTTTACAATTGTGTTGGCACATGGAATGATTATTGCGGCATATCTTGTTCATGAATGCGGGCACAATTTAGTATTTAAGAAGATGCGGTATAATACTTACCTAGGAAAATGTTTAACCTGGATTTGTGGGGCTTCTTATGGAACTTATGAGGATATTCGATATAAGCATTTTCGTCATCATATCGATAATGATGATGTTGTTTGGTTTGATTATGAGGAGTTTTTCAGAAAATATCCGATTGTATTGAAAATTACTCAGTTCTTAGAATGGTTATATATTCCGGCCCATGAATTAATAATGCATTTCATCATGGCATTTACTTCATTTATAATTCCAGAGAGGCGTAATCAAAGAGTCAGAAACATAGCTGTATTAATCTTGAGAGGCTCTATCTTTATATTTTTATTGAGTTATTATCCTCGAGTTGCTTTTTTCTATATTTTATCTTATTTAATAATGATGACTGTTTTGAGATTTATGGACAGTATTCAGCATGACTATAGCTATAATTTAACTTTATTTAGCAAGGAAAAATCCCTCAGAAAAGGTGATTTTGACTGGGAGCAAGAACATACATTCAGTAATCCGATTTCGACTAAAATTCCTGCTCTTAATTGGATTACATTAAATTTTGGTTTTCACAATGCCCATCATGCTGATATGACGATTCCATGGTACAAACTACCTCAAAAACATAGTCAGCTATTCGGCGATAATTCCATTAATTATGTTCCTTTTTTTGCGCAACTAAAAATTTTTCATAAACAACGAGTAAATCGAATTATCGATAATCATCAAGAAGATTCGCCTATGGGTTATGATTATTTAATTGCAGCTAGAAAGGCAAATGTATCTGGTGGTAATGCGGCATCATTCCTAACCTCTTTTTGAATTATTAGGATTACTTAATTGCAAAAAATAAAGATTTATCAATCTCTTTGGGGAATGGAGCAAAGAGTTCCAGGTAAAAGTGAACCATCTTTAGAATATAATTTTGAAAAAGCAAAAAAAGCAGGATATGACGGCTTATGCCTTGACCTAAGTGTTCAAGAAATAACAAAATATCCAGAAATTCATTCTTTATATGACAAATTTCAGCTAGATTGTATGATAAATGCTTTCCCTGAAACACCTGATGATATGCAGCCACTGATATCATTGGCAAAAGAGTTAGATGCACCATTAATGAATATTATAAGTGGTGTTACACCCTTGAGGCCAGATGATGCAGTGTCCTGTGTCAGAAGATGGATGAAAGAAGCTGCTGACGTTGATTTAAAAATTCTTTTCGAGACGCATAGGGATAGCTTACTAAATGATTTATTTTTCACATTACAGATAATGAAATTAGTTCCAGAAATGAGATTATGTGCGGATTTATCCCATTTTGTTATTGACAGAGAGCTGAGACTGCCCTTACCTGAGCGAGATAAAAGATATATTGATGATGTGCTTGAACGCTCAGACTGCTTTCAGGGGCGTGTCGCGAATAGAGAGCAAATTCAAATTCAAATTCAATTTCCTCAGCATAAAGAGTGGGTTGAGCAATTCGTGGTTTGGTGGAAAGATGGGATTAGAATGTGGAGAAAAAGAAATAATGAGAATGCTACCCTGATATTTTTATGTGAGTTAGGTCCAAGACCTTATGCCATAACTGATAAATATCAAAAGGAATTGTCTGATCGCTGGGAAGAAGCGCTATTAATAAAAGGGTGGATAGAGAACATTTGGGCTGAACTTGAGGCTGAGTAATCAAAGCAATTAAAGGATGACAATGACTAATCTAAAAGATAAAACAATATTTATTTCAGGCGGTAGCAGGGGTATAGGACTTTCAATCGCAAAACGTGCCGCTCAAGATGGAGCGAATATTATTGTCGCAGCGAAGACTTCAGAACCACACCCAAGTTTACCTGGTACAATCTTTACAGCCGCTGATGAAATTAAAGAAGCGGGTGGGAAAGCCCTACCTATAATTTGTGATATACGCTCAGATGAGCAGGTTCACACAGCTGTTGAGGCTGGAGTGAGAGAATTTGGTGGTATTGATATTTGTATTAATAATGCCAGTGCTATTTCTTTAACACCCACCATGCACACTCCTATGAAAAGATTCGACTTAATGCAACAAGTTAACACTAGAGGTACTTTTCTGGTCTCACAAACCTGTATTCCATATTTAATTAAATCAGAAAATCCGCATATTCTTAATTTATCACCACCATTAAATTTAAATCCTCGATGGTTTGGGTCGCATTGCGCATATACTATTGCTAAATATGGAATGAGTATGTGTGTTTTAGGTATGGCTGCTGAGTTTGAAGAGCAGGGGATCGCTGTCAATGCGTTGTGGCCAAGAACAGCTATTGCAACTGCTGCTGTGAAAAATTTACTGGGTGGTGATGAGATGATAAAGCACTCGCGAAAGCCAGATATTATGGCAGATGCTGCTTATATTATCTTAACGAAGAAAAGCTCAACCTTTAGCGGTCATTTTTGTATAGACGATGAAATTCTAATGGATGCTGGCATGGAAAATCTTGAACATTATGCTATAGAGCCAGGTGTTGACCTTGTGCCAGATTTTTTCTTGGATTGAATAGCACATGACTGATCGTCAGCGCAGATTTGAGGGCACAAAAGAAGTTATTGAGGCCCATAAGTTGGATTTGCATCGTTTGAATGAGTTTCTTTGCGCTTTTTTATCAGATTATGAGGGGCCTCTTGAGATAAAGCAGTTTAAAGGTGGTCAATCCAATCCTACTTATTTATTAGAAACACCAGTAAAAAAATATGTCTTGAGAAAAAAGCCTCCTGGTAATTTACTTAAATCTGCACATGCGGTTGATCGTGAGTATCGTGTAATCTCTGCATTAAATCAAATGGGATTTCCTGTACCAGAACCATATTTATTTTGTGAGGATAATGACATTATCGGCACTGAGTTTTATTTGATGGAGTATGTAGAAGGGCGTATATTTTGGGATCTTGATTTGCCACAGATTAGTTATGATGAGAGAGAAGCTGTGTATGATGATCTTAATAGGGTTTTAGCAAAACTTCATAATTATGATCATAAATCACTTGGCTTATCAGATTTTGGTCCAGCTGGTAATTATTTTAGTCGTCAAGTTTCACGTTGGTCGAAGCAATATAGAGCATCTGAAACCCAAGCTATCCCTGAGATGGATTATTTAATTTCATGGTTACCTGAGAATATCCCAATAGAGAACTCAGTCGCTATTGTTCACGGTGATTATCGTTTAGATAATTTAATAATTCATCCAACCGAACCAAAAATAATTGGAGTATTGGATTGGGAATTGTCAACTATTGGAAATCCTCTTGGAGACTTCACATATAATCTATTGGCATGGCAGATGCCTGATATAGGAATTGGCACTGCTGGTTTATATGGAAGTGATCTCGAAAAATTGGGTATACCTGATGAAGAAAAATATATTGAACTATACTGTGAAAGAACAGGTAGATCCAAAGGGTTGCCTGATCGTGAATTTTATTCTGCTTATAATTTTTTTCGCATTGCAGCAATTTTACAAGGTATTGCTGGCAGGATAAGAGACGGCACAGCGGCTAGTTCAGAGGCGATGAAGATTGTAAAGGCAGTTGAACCATTGGCAAAATTAGGTGCCAGTTATGCCATAAAAGAAAGGACATAATATAGATTGTTAACATGATTTTAGAGAAAGTATTTAAGGTGAATAATGAATAAGAGAATCTGTTTTTCTATTAAAGACAATGTTGCTGAAGTTAAATTAAACCGAGCAGATAAACATAATGCTCTAGATCATGAAATGTTCGAAGCAATCATTAAAGCAGGTGATCAAATAGCCCAAGATGATTCGATAAGGGCGGTCTTACTATATGGAGCGGGAGACAGTTTTTGTGCTGGTATAGATTTAACAATGTTTGCAGACGAAGGTTTGGCTAAAGATTTTACCAAAAGAATGAAACCTCGCGATCATTCCTTGGCCAATTACTACCAAAGTGCCGCATATGTATGGCGTGAGATACCTGTTCCTGTTATAGCAGTATTGCATGGTGCAGTATATGGAGGTGGACTTCAGATTGCCTTGGGTGCAGATATCCGCTATGCCAACGTTAATATGAAATTATCAATCATGGAAATTAAATGGGGCATTATTCCCGATATGTCAATGACAACATCACTACCTTATTTGATGGGTATTGATAAAGCATTAGAAATGGCAATGACTGCCGATATTTTGGACGCTAATGACGCTTTTAATAAGGGCCTAATTACCGCCATCGAAGACAAACCTCTAGAAAAGGCAAGAGCTTTGGCAGGAAAAATTGCAAATAAATCTCCAGATGCTATTCGTTCAATTAAGCGTTTATTTTATCAAACATGGCACAGAAATGATGAATTCTCACTTTCCCTTGAAGCGCAATTGCAATTGCAAATAATGGGAGGAAATAATCAAATAGAGTCAGTTCAATCATCATTATCAGGTGCTAAGCCAGATTTTTCTAATTCAAAAATATAAAGGGAAGATTGGTATTAAAAAATGGTATTAAAAAACGAGAATGAACAATTTCAAACTGTGGATTACACTCAAGATGATTCAGTAGTTGTAATCACTATAAATCGTCCAGAAGCGATGAACTCCTTTAATGCACAATTACGATCTGATTTGTTGCGCGCATTAAAAAAAGCTAAATTGGCAAATGATGTTAGGGTTATAATAATCAAAGGTAATGGTAAGAATTTTAGTGCTGGCGCTGATCTAAAAAATACTGAAGATGTGCAAAAATCACTCGAAGAGGTACTTAATAATGAGTATCGACCTATTTTTGATTTAATTAGTAACATCGATATTCCTGTTATTGCCTCTGTGCATGGTTCTGCCGCTGGTATTGGCTTATCACTCGCATTGTGTTGTGATTTAATGATTATGAGCGACGATGCTTTCCTGCTTGCTCCTTTTACATCCATTTCATTGGTTCCTGATGGAGGAATGAACTGGTTCTTAGTTCATCAACTTGGTTATCGAAAAGCCTTTCAAGTATGTATAGAGTCCGATAGGATTGATGCTAAATATTGTGTTAAATATGGCCTAGCAAATAAATGTGTTCCATCAGAAGCTCTTGATTCAGAGACATTAATTTGGGCAAGAAATATTGCCAAAAGAGCCCCATTGTCAGTCACAGCTACTAAGAAAATAATGAAGTATGCAGCGAATCATTCTTGGTCTGAAACTTATGATATGGAAGTGCCTGTTCAACAGAAGTTGATAAATTCAAATGATTTTAAGGAAGGGGTTAAAGCTTTTATCGAAAAAAGAGAACCAAGATTTAATGGTGATTAAATATATTTTTTATTGGAGAGGCTAATTTGATGAATTTATCTTTTATAGGGCTGGGCGTGATGGGTTATCCTATGGCTGGTTTTCTGGCGAATGCTGGTTATCAAGTTACTGTTTTTAATCGCACTGAAAGCAAAGCTAAGAAATGGTCTCAGGAATTCAAAGGGAGTTATGCGCTCACTCCTCTTGAGGCATCAAAAAATGCTGATATTATTTTCACTTGCGTGGGAAATGACGATGATGTGAGGCAAGTTATATTAGGGCCTAAAGGAGTTATTCATGGTCTCAAAAATAACGCAATCGTCGTTGATCATACGACTGCATCATCCGTTCTAGCAGAAGAACTTGATAACTATATATCTGACGCAGGAGGTTCTTTTATAGATGCACCTCTATCTGGCGGACAGGCAGGTGCCGAATCAGGGCAATTGACCATTATGGTTGGCGGTGAGGAAGCAATTTTTACTAAGGTTAGCCCTGTGATGAATAATTATGCGAAAGCTTGTACATTAATTGGGGGGGTTGGTTCTGGGCAGAAGGCCAAGATGGTTAATCAGATTTGTATCGCTGGTCTAGTTCAAGGTTTAGCAGAGGGATTGCATTTTGCTAAACGTGAAAAATTGAATATTGAAGCTGTAATTAATGCCATCTCGAAAGGGGCGGCTCAGTCATGGCAGATGGAAAATCGCTGGCAAACCATGATAAAAGATGAATTTGAATTTGGCTTTGCAGTAGAATGGATGCGTAAAGATCTTGAAATTGCACTGGATGAAGCTAATCGTATTGCAGCTAATATAAAAGTAACTGCTTTAGTAAATGAGTATTACAAAGAAATTGAGAGTATTGGTGGCAAACGATTTGATACATCGAGTCTAATTAAACGTTTAGAGCCTTAATTTATTATTGAATAAATTTTTTATCCTGTTTAAGATCCATATTCCATCAGGGGTGATCCATTGGATCTGAGATTCGTGATATTTCATGGGAAGTATTATATCGAGAACCCTTAGAACCTGACCCAGGTAATACTGGCGTAGGAAGAGGACATATAATATGGTCAGATTAGTTTCTGCGAAATTGCAAATTGTTCAATTTATTATTTGCTTATTATTCGTGAGTTCAGTTGTTGCTCAAAATACAATTGATGAAATTACCGTTACTGCTGACTTTAGAGTAAGACCAGAGCTTGATATTCCTTCAAGTATAAGTGTTCTGGATAAAGTTTTTATTGAGAAATCTTCAACACAACATTTTCAAGATCTTATCTATACTATCCCAAATCTCAATTGGTCTGGAGATGGAAATCGTCCTCGTTATTTTCAAATAAGAGGCATTGGAGAATTAGAGCAATATCAGGGAGCTCCTAATCCTTCAGTTGGTTTTTTGATTGATGATATCGATTATAGTGGTATTGGTTCCATTGCAACGTTGTTTGACATTGAGCAAGTTGAGGTATTGCGTGGGCCACAGAGCGGAAGATATGGAGCAAATGCACTTGCAGGTCTAATTTATATGCGAAGTGCCGCCCCACCTGAGGAATTTTCTAAAAAAATCCAATTAAGAGTGGCTGAAGATAACGAAATTGCAGCTGGATTTGCCTTTGGGGGCCCGATAGATATCTCTGAGACTGCAAGGTACCGGATCAGTGTGCATCGTCATCAAAGTAATGGATTTCGTAATAATTCATTTTTGAGACGTAAAAATACAAATCAGAGAAAAGAAACCTCATTACGAGGAAAGTTAATTTGGAATGTGAGGGAGGATTGGGCATTTGATTTAACTACAATGTTTGTTGACATTAACGATGGGTATGATGCTTTTTCAATCGATAATTCTATGACGATGTTATCTGATAAGCCAGGTAAGGATGCTCAGAAAAGTAGTGGAGCTTCCATAAAGGTAATTTATTCGGCATTTGATTCACATACTATTGAACTAATTTCATCATTGGCACATTCAATAATTGATTTCTCTTATGACGCTGATTGGGGTAATAACTTGGCATGGGCTCCAATTACCTATGATTATGAAACAAAAAATAATCGCAAAAGACAAACTGTTTCTCAAGAAATTAGATTTATTTCATCAGAGTATACCGGTTCATTTATCAATGCATCCCAATGGTTATTTGGTCTAAACTTATCAAAACTAGATGATGATTTGGTTACAAAAAATACTGGTATTTATAATGACCCTATATATGTTTATGAGGACTCTTTAAACGCTACTCTTAAAAGTGAATATGCTGCAACGAGCTTATCATTGTTTGGGCAGTTAAATTTCAATGTAAATGAATCTGGTTTATTGACGTTTGGTTTGAGGATGGAAAACAGAAATGTAGAATATAATGATACGGAAAATCTAGATATTGGACCCAGTGAATTTATGACTGGAGGGGATGTCACATATTTGAATAATATTTCTGAGAATCTTAATGGATATATTACATTATCACAGAGCTATAAAGCTGGTGGCTTTAATTTAGGTGTTATCCCGGAAGGTCAGCGTAAATTTAATCAAGAAAAACTGATAAATATTGAAGTTGGCATTAAATCAATTTGGGATGAGGGGCGAATCAGGTTCAATGGTTCACTCTTTTATAATCGTCGTGAAGATCAGCAAATTAGAACTTCTATGCAATTATATGCCAATGATCCATCATCATTTATTTTCTTTACAGGTAATGCAGCAAAAGGTAAGTCAATTGGATCTGAAATAGAAGCTCGCTGGATCCCTAATGATAGATTAGAGTTATATTTCAATGCTGGACTTCTTCGGGCAAAAATTGAACAGTATAGTGGTCCTGATACCACTTTAAATGACAGAAGTGCAGCTCATGCACCAGCGTATACCGTGAGTTCCGGTTGGGAATATCGATATCCTTCTGGGATATTTGTAATGATGTCTGCATCCGCAACCGATGAATTTTACTTTGATGTTAACCATAATCAAAAATCAAAGGCATTTGAATTGATGAATGCACGCCTTGGTTTCGAGAAGGATAATTGGTCAATTCAATTGTGGGGTAAAAATCTAATAAATAAAGATTTTGCTGTTCGCGGCTTCTATTTTGGTAATGAACCTCCAGATTTTCCAAATGCAATTTACACTCGACGTGGTGATCCACGTCAAGTTGGTCTAACTTTTGATATGAGGTTTTAATTTTATGATAGTAGCTATAGATATCAGTTTATACCCTTTAGATAAAAATTTTATTCCACCAATCACTGATTTTATTGCCCGTCTTAATGAGCACCCAACATTAACAGTAACCACTAACAGTATGAGCACTCAAATTAAAGGTGAATACGACTTAGTGATGGATATAATAAATCAAGAAATCAAAGAAACTTTTGAAAACCATGATAAATCTGTTTTTACAATAAAAATTCTAAATAATCCAATCTCGAACTAAGGCTTAGTATTATATTAAGATTATGGAAATTCTCGCTATTGTATTAGCTCTTTTGTATCTTATTTTGGCAATTCGTCAGAATATATTATGTTGGTTATGTGCAGCCATAAGTACTTCAATTTATATTTTTTTGTTTTTTGAAGCAAAACTGTATATGGAGTCTTTACTAAATGTATTTTATTTTTTAATGGCTATTTTTGGATGGTATTCTTGGTCAGGTAAAAAGGGAAATCTAACTGGATTAAATATTTCGGTATGGAGTTTTAAAATCCACTTTTTTATGAGTATGTTGATAATCTTGATTTCCATTGCTAGCGGTTATTATTTATCAATATACACTGATGCTAGTTATCCTTATTTGGACTCAATGACTACTTATTTTTCAATCTGGGCAACTTATCTAATAGCTCAAAAGGTACTCGAGAACTGGTGGTATTGGCTAGTGATTGACCTATTTTCTGTGGTGATATATTGGTTACGTGATTTGGAAGCTACTGCATTATTGTTTTTGGTCTATATCTTACTTATTCCGTTCGGTATGATGGCTTGGAAACGCAGTTATAATAAACAGATAATTTGATGAGTGACGACACTTTATTAGCGTTATTGCCGAAAAAAATCTCCAGTAAGGTTAAATCAATAGAACCATTGTCTGGTTTAACAAACCAATCATTCAAGTTAATAACAAATAAATATTCTTATGCTTTAAGAATAAATGCAAATCATACTGAATCTTTCAAGATTGATCGAAAAAGAGAATTAAAGATATTAGAAAATGCGATCAAAGCAGGTATTTCTCCTGAAATAATATTTAAAGATAGTAGAAATAGTATTCTGGTTACTTTATTCATAGATCAAGATCCATGGGTTGAACAGGATCTTCAGGATAAAGAAAAATTAAAATTATTAGCTCAACTTTTTCGCAAAATCCATACCTTACCAAAGTCAGGCTCTCCTTTTGAGCCTGAGGTTATAGCAACTAATTATTTTTCTAATATACAATCAATCCCTAGGTATGTTGAGTTTGGCAAAAAATGCGTTTCATTTATTAAGCAGTATGGATCAATTGAAGTATATTGTTGCTGCCATAATGATGTTGTAGTTTCTAATATTATTGGATTTGAGCCATTATTTATAATTGATTGGGAATATGCTAGTGACAATAACCCGATGTTTGATATTGCCTCACTAAGCTGCTTTCATGGGCTAAATAATTCTTTGGAGCAAACTATTCTGAATGAATATTTTGATGGCCATTCAAAACAACAATATGAAGAATTTTTGTTACAAAAAAGATTATACAATGCTATTTACTGGCTCTGGCTTGCATCTCGACATGTTATGAGTCCTGATGACAAGCAAAATAAATTACTTTTGGATATTGAGTCTAGATTAGGTTTTAAATGAAACATTTTTACCTTCAGTATTATTAGAAATCTCTTTCTACCAGTGGTTTCTTAGCTCTCTAAGTTTCAAAAAAACTGTTTCTGGCGATGGATGTGAGTCAAGGTCTTTGAAGGATTCACGGAGTTTGTCAATAATGCTAGAACTTTGAAGGCGAAAAAAAGCATTGATATTTTTTTCCTCACCAATAGTTGTAATAATTGAAGTTGGATCTTTATCTTTATTCGCCTGCAGTAATTTTTTTGCGAACTCATTATTAGGTTCCCTGTCCAAGGTGAATGCTAAGTTATTTAGCAAGTAGTCATGACCAGGAAAAATTTCTGTATTTAACGGCAGTCTATCCAGTTGATCTACAAATGTCTTGTAAAGCTCTTGTGGATTTCCTCCATTATGACAATTGCCTGCACCAGCATTGAAAAGAGTGTCACCACTGAAAAGTGCTGGTATATCACTATGAGATAGAAGACAAATGTGACTCATTGTATGCCCAGGTGTATCAAGACACTCTAATTCAACTGATCTTCCTACTTTGATTATCTCACCATGAGTTACACCTCTGTTAATGTTGGGTATAAGGTCTTTTGCATTAGCATGAGCAATTATTTTTGCGGAGGTTGCATCCACAATTGCTTTATTTCCTCCGATATGATCCCAGTGATCATGAGTATTTAAGATTTGCGTGATTTTCCAATTATTTTCATTAGCTATATTCAGACATTGCTTATGATCAAGAGGGTCAATTGCTAATGCTTCACCATTATCAGGGCAGACAATTAAATAATTAAAATTTCTATATGCATTTCCTGTCCATATTTTTTTAATAATCATATCAACCTCTCCGAACTCTCTATTTGGATCTAAATAATAAGTTTAATCTGTTACTGATTTATGCTTAGATTGAATCAAAATAACCGATGAAAAAAATTTTATCAATTAATGTTAGGTAAAGATCTGAAAATGAGTCGTTTGTATTTAATAAGACATGGGCAAGCTAGTTTCTTGTCAGATAACTACGATCAGCTATCAGATATTGGTAAAAATCAGGCAGCAGAACTAGGTGATGATCTTTCTTCAAAAGAGATAATTTTCAATACAGTTTATTCGGGTGATCTAGTCAGGCAGAGAGACACTGCTAATATCGTGGCAGAAAGGTATGCAAGTAAAAATGTTTCATTCCCTGAAATAAAAACACATACAGGTATGAATGAATACCCTGCCGAAGAAATTATGACAACATTAGGAAAACATCTTATAGAGAATAATCATGAAGCTGCCGAGCTTTTTAAAAGTTGTAATAATGCAAATGAAGAATCTGATCGTCATCGATATTTCCAGAAATTATTTGAACTAATTTTGGAACATTGGGTACATGGTCATGGTAGTGAAATTGGTTTATCTATCACATGGAGTGAATGGAGTGATGGGGTCAGAAATACTCTTCGTGAAATTATAATGAATGCAGAGAAAAATGAATTAATAGGTGTTTTTACCTCTGGCGGCCCAATTGGTGTTAGTCTGCAAACCGCACTCGAGGCACCGCAGATAAAAGCTGCCGAGTTAAATTGGCGTATCTATAATTCCTCAGTTACTAAATATACTTTTTCTGGATCGCGCTTTTCACTAGATCAATTTAATGATGTTTCGCATTTATCTGATGATTTATTAACTTTCCGTTGATGTGTTAATCATTAAAAAAATCAACACGGACTGAAATATTCTACAATGCTTTTAACCATTCGCTTATACTGTCTCCGATAGCATGGGGTGAGTCTTCTTGTAAGAAATGCTTTCCGGGTACTGTAACCTCCATTTGGTTCTTCCATGTTCTACAGTACTCTCTTTGACTGCCTACTAAAATTGATCCGGGATCTGCATTAATGAATAGTTTAGGTATGTTCGAATTTTCCAACCATTTTGAGTATTTGTTAACAATTTTTATAATATTATCAGGTGAATTATTTATGGGAATCTCTCTTGGCCAGCTTAATGTGGGTCTTCGATCTTCGCCTGAATTAAGAAATGGTTCTCGGTAAGCATCCATCTCTTTAATGCTTAATTTCCTGATAATTGAATTGGGCAGAACCCCCTCTATAAATAAATTTTTATTCAAAATTAATTCTTCACCAGAAGCTGAACGAAAAGCTTTGAATATATTCGTTGCAGAATCTGGCCATTCATCCCATGTGACTGGCCTGACAAGAGCCTCCATATATACAATACCCTTTAAAGCATCTGGGTGTTTGGAGGCCCAGTCGAAACCGAGAGCAGAGCCCCAATCATGAAGCACTAAAGTAACTTGCTTATCTATACCAAGTTTCTCCCATGCTTTGAATAGGAACTCTCTATGCTCTTCATAAAGATATTTTTCTGGACCACTGTTCTTCAATTTTTCTGAATCACCCATTCCAATTAAATCTACTGCAATGCATCGGCCATATTGGGCTAGGTGGGGTATGATATTGCGCCATAAGTAGGAGGAGGTAGGATTGCCATGTTGAAATACAATAGGATGCCCTTGACCCACCTCTACATAAGCCATTTTTTTATTATGTACTGTGACAAATTTCTTTTTTGGTTTAGTTTTTACCATATCTAAAATCATATTTTGGTTTATTCTATCGTGAATATTGTTGATTAGTCTGTTAAATTACATGTAACCATCAAGAGGCTTACTTTATCATGACCAATGAACGACATTCCAATTACTGGAGAGCGAACCTTAAGTTATTACTAAAATGTTTGTTGATTTGGTTTTTTTCATCATATGGGATGGGCATTTTGTATGTTGATCAATTAAATGAAATTAAAATTGGCGGTTTCAAATTAGGATTTTGGTTCGCACAGCAAGGATCAATATATGTATTTGTTGGGTTGATTTTTTATTATGCATGGAGCATGAACAGGATCGATAAAGAGTATAAGGTAAGTGAAGATTGAGTAACTTATGGACTTAAAAGCACTTACATACCTTGTGGTTGGTGCAACTTTTGTGATTTATATTGCAATAGCAATTTGGTCTAGAGCCGCTACTACTGGTGAGTTTTATATAGCTGGGAAGTCTGTATCTCCGCTGGCAAATGGAATGGCTACAGCCGCAGATTGGATGAGTGCTGCGTCTTTTATTTCGATGGCGGGACTAATTGCTTTTTCAGGCTACGATGCATCTGTCTATTTAATGGGATGGACGGGTGGATATGTCCTTCTAGCTTTATTTATTGCCCCTTATTTACGTAAATTTGGTAAATTCACAGTTCCTGAATTTATTGGTGAACGATATTATTCAAAAACAGCAAAAATCGTAGCAGTTCTCTGCCTAATCTTTATATCGTTCACCTATGTGGCGGGACAAATGCGTGGAGTGGGTATAGTATTTTCACGCTTTCTTGAAGTTGATGTATCGATCGGTTTATTGATAGGTATGAGCGTGGTCTTTGTTTATGCGGTTCTGGGTGGTATGAAAGGAATTACGTATACTCAAGTTGCTCAATATTGCGTACTCATCTTTGCTTATACAGTACCTGCTATTTTTATCGCCCTCCAAATAACCGATAATCCTGTCCCTCAATTAGCATTTGGTGGAAATATTAGTGGAACAGAATCAGGGCTATTAGATAAATTAGATGAAATTGTGACTGCCCTTGGTTTCAATGCCTATACTTCTGGTCAAAAAGATACAATAGATATCTTCTGTATTACTTTGGCTTTAATGGTTGGTACCGCTGGTTTACCACATGTTATTGTACGTTTCTTTACAGTTCCGACAGTAAGAGATGCGCGTACCTCAGCTGGATATGCATTATTATTCATTGCTGTCTTATATACAACAGCTCCAGCGGTAGGCACGATGGCTCGTTATAATCTTATAAATACAGTTCAACCTGGAACTATTGGTTCTACGGAGGGTAATCTTTTGTATGCAAGTCGTCCTGAATGGATGATCAGATGGCAACAAACAGGTTTAGTTGAATTCGAAGACAAAAATAATGATGGTAGAATTCAATTTTACAATGATCAAAACCCCGATTTTGCTAATAATGCAACTGCTTATGGTTGGCAAGGTAATGAGTTGGAGGTAGATCGCGACATTATGGTTTTGGCTAATCCAGAAATTGCAGGATTACCCGACTGGGTTATTGCATTAGTCGCTGCTGGCGGGATTGCGGCAGCTTTATCAACTGCCGCTGGACTTTTACTGGTCATTTCATCATCAATTTCACATGATCTTGTGAAAGGGTTAATAAATCCAGAAATTTCAGAAAAGAATGAATTGGTTGTTGGTAGATGTGCTGCAGCTATTGCTATTTTGATAGCAGGTTATTTAGGTTTTGATCCTCCTGGTTGGGTTGCAGAAGTAGTAGCCTTTGCATTTGGTCTTGCCGCTGCCTCACTATTTCCAGTCATTTTCTTGGGTATTTTTTACAAAAGAATAAATAAATATGGCGCAATATCAGGAATGATAACAGGACTGTTATTTACGTATGGGTATATTGAATACTTCAAAGGACTTTTCCTTAAATGGATGGGCTCACCATGGGGTGAAAATGTAACGAGCAACTGGTTATTTAGTATCTCTCCTG
>Ga0257114_1000755_pt1 | contig 24636 bp, 29 predicted proteins | sample SI112_10mmetaG_FD_190149 | JGI IMG/M metagenome (GOLD analysis project Ga0257114, IMG submission 190149) | Marine microbial communities from Saanich Inlet, British Columbia, Canada - SI112_10m | ecosystem: Environmental > Aquatic > Marine > Inlet | place: Canada: British Columbia | collected...
AAGCCTTCTTGAATCTCAGTTGTTGAAGTAGATAGCCCTGCTAATGTATGATTTTCTGGTGCAACTGTTCTAATTTTAATGTCTTCAAAAAATGCTGATTTAATGTTCTTAACAAAATCTTTTGTGCCTGCTGGACCAAATATTTGAAGCTCCTGACTGCGCTGATATATCCAGCCTGTCATAATTAAATCTGGTAAGCCTAAAGTATGGTCAGAATGAAGATGAGTTAAAAATATCTTATTTATATCTTTAATATTTATTCCAGCTTGGCTCAGTCTAATAGTTGCTCCTCTGCCAGCATCAAATAATAATTTTTCATCTCCAGCTTCCACCAAGATGGATTGGCTGAACCTATTAATGTCTGGTCTAGGTGTTCCTGATCCAAGTATAGTAACCCTCATTACATCTGCAAATATTGGCGATACAAACATCAGTAATATTGGAATTAAAAAGAATCTCATCGTTTAACCTTTGGTTTTGTAATATAATCTAACAGATTATGACTATCAATAAAACAAAAAGGCCAGACATTACAAAATCTGCTAGACCTAAAACTCAAACAATAGATGTTCGAGATGAATATAATCAAATCAAGAGTTTTCCGGTCACTGGAGAGCTACCTCTGACAATTTATGTCAATAAAAAAGAAATTGTCACTCTTATGACTCTAGGTCACTATCCAGAATCTCTTGTAATTGGGTATTTGAGAAATCAAGGATTTATTTCATCACTGCATGATTTAGACTCAGTTCAAGTTGACTGGGATACAAATTCTGCTGCAGTTAAAACAGTTTCTGATATAAATGACTTTGATAATAAGCTGACGCATAAAGTAGTAACTTCAGGATGTGGGCAAGGAACTACATTTGGTGGAGTATGGGATGATCTTAAAAATAAAAACCTCATATCAAAAAAACTTAAACAATCTTCTATATATAAAATTTTAAAATTGTTACATGAAAAAAATGAAATTTATCGTCTCTCTGGAGCAGTTCATGGCTGTGCTATATGTGATAAAAATCAGATAATTGACTTTGTAGAAGATGTTGGCAGACATAATGCTGTTGACGCCATTGCAGGAAATATGTGGCTTAATGAAATAAGTAGTGATGATAAGATATTTTATACAACCGGAAGACTGACGTCTGAAATGGTTATCAAGGTTGCTCAAATGGATATATCCTACCTAATTTCCAGATCAGGTATCACTGAAATGGGATTAAATATTGCTAAAGAAACTGGAGTTACATTAATAGGTAGAGCAAAAGGCAGACATTTTCTTGCTTACCATGGATCCGAAAATATTGATTTTGATGCTATACCAGAAGCAAGGCCAGAAAATTCATCCGATATATGGAAAAGACGATAATCCTAATTTAACTTATTAACTACTTTCCCAATTCCATTAAGACTAACTTGGATTACATCGCCATGCTCCATAGGACCAAGCCCAGCATTAGTTCCGCATGCAACTATATCGCCTGGATATAAACTCATATCTTTAGATAAGAAACTTATAATCTCATAAACATTAAAAAACATATCGCTAGTATTATAGTCTTGTACAATTTTATCATTCAATTTTGACTGAATTTGTATATTCATAGGATCTATTTCAGTTTCTATACCAGGGCCAAAAATCCCAAATGTATCAAAACTTTTTGATCTAGTCCATTGGTCAAAACTTGGGTCTTTTTTTACTATATCCATTCCAGTAACATCATTTATACATGTATAGCCAAAAATATAGTTTTTAGCTACATTGGCCTCTATGTCTTTACAATGTTTTCCAATTACAATTCCAAGTTCGCCTTCATAAAAAATCGCTTCACCATAAGATTTAGGTCTAACTATATCTTTGCCAGGCTCTAAAATACAAGATATTGCCTTATTTAAATATAGCGGATTATTTGGTTTAGATAAGCCTTTCTCATCAGCGAGAGTCTTGTAATTATTCCATAAAGCTATCATCTTCGATGGATTACATGGGTTAATTAATTCAACCTCATCTAAATTAATGCGCTTGCCGGTATCAGAAGGATTGCTGAACATGTCGCCCTCGTAACACTCTATTTCTCTATCATTCAATATTCCCATATGTATTGCGTCTTTATGCTTAAATTTAATCCAGTGAGCCATTGTATTAATTAATTCCTAATTTAGTTAAAATATAATTACAATATAATATGTAATTTAGGCTATATTCTAAACTAGAAACTATGATAAAACAAAATAAAAAAGTTTTAGTAATAAGATGTGGTCTACTAGGTGATACGGTAGACGCAACAGCAGTTATCCAGCCCCTAATTGAGCTTTATGGCTCAGAACTAGAAATACACTGGGTTTCAAAACCTGGTATATCCGACTTATTTAAATATGATAGTAGAATTAATAAAGTTTATAAACTGAAGCACACAAAGCTTCCTTTTATATTTAATATCGAAAAGTTCAATATAATACTTAATTCATTATTCAATCCATATGAACTAATTCTTAATCTTGAAATTGGCTCAAAGTTCAATGATATTGTAAAATTTACAAGGTCTAAGAATAAAATAGGTATGCCTTATGAATATATCAAAGATGACATATTCAAAGAACATAGAGTGGAGCATCAGCTAAGAATATTAGATAAGTTATTCCGTAAGTATAACAAAGATAATGCTAGGCCATCTATTGTTGGCATTGACATAAAACATGTGATTAAAAAATTTCCAATTGAGAATGATTATATCGTGATGTGTCCAACTAATAGTCATGTGGGTAATCAAAATCATAGAGGTTATAGGTCTTGGCCAGATAATAATTGGAAAGATTTAATTAGTAGAGTACTGTCAGAAACTTCACTGAATATAATTTTGGTTGGTAATAAAAATGAGAAAAAATATTTTAATACTTTTTATCCATTAAAAGAAAGGACTTACGATTTATCGGGTCAAACAACTATTCCCGAGTTAATAACTATAATGAAAAATTCAAAATGTGTAATTGCCACAGATAGTGGTAGCGCTCATATTGCTGGGGCTTCAGCTAAAAATATAATTTCGATACATGGTCCAACGAATTTTTATCAGTCAGCTCCTTATAGTACTAAATATAATGATGTGAAAGTTGCAACATTAAATTTGAAATGTAGCCCCTGCTATGACACTGAAGCAATTAAAAATTGTAAAAAAAATATATGTATGCAAGATTTAAATGCAGAAACAGTGATGGGGTTAATGGCAGAGCTTAGTCTTTAGAAGTAATTTTTTCTAAATACCTTTCAATAAAAGCAAATTCTTTCTCACCAGATTTTCTTGTAAAACCAGAATCCTCAATTATGTCGGCTAGATCAATTATTCTATTTTTAATTTTATTCGACATAGAAGAATACTTAGAAAACTCTCTGATTAGAAGAATTATAATAAAAATTAGTATTGGAAACATTACTTGCGATGTTATTACATAGTTATTATAAAGTAAGTCAAAAATATCATTCATTATTATTTCTCCCATATTTCTTCTCTATCTCAATATCCATATTTTTTTGTATTAAATCGCTTTTATTTCTAGCCACTGATAAAGAAATATTATTGCTCTCAAAGTCTTTCCATACCAGAGATCGTTTAGATAGGGAATCAAGCGTTAACTCATAAACCAGTAGTTGAAAACCAGTCATTTCATTTTTAAACGGATCAAGGGTATTTTTTTGACTATCATGTCGGCATTTAAGATATGAAGATGACTCTGAAAGCTTTAAACCTTCTCTCAATAGTTCATCTCTTGTAATCAAGCCTTTGTCTGAAAATTCACACTGTGTAGATAGGCCAAAAGCTTTTGACCTGGCTTCTGCAAAATTATATTCAGGAAATTGAAAAACAATTGAGTCGCTGATAATCTTGCTATCATGCGCAATATCAACATCCATATTGCTACTTAGTATCACTTTAATTTCATTATTACCAACAGGAACTTCTTTTAAAAAAAGATATTCGCTATAAACCCTTGTTGTATATATACCATTTATAAATAGTTTCCCATACCCAGTCCAGCTATTATTATTTTTTAGATCTTGTTCGGGCGTTAATGTAAAATTGATTACTTTTGACTGAAGCTGAAAAAATGGCCCAATTTTATTTAGAGAAATTTTAATCTCAGGAATATTATTTTGATGTACCTCGAGCTTTGGGTGATAATATTCTTTCCAAAATTTTATCCTATCATCTTTATCATCATGCGCTATTGAAGTAATAGGCAACAATAATAAGATTAAAAAATATTTTAAATAAGAGAGATTTTTACTCATCTCTTTATTATAGTATCAAAATGAATGTCAATGTTACCCTTTTCTAAGTCTTGATAATATAATTTAATAGTTTTTTCAATCACAGTGAAGGCTAAATCTTCCCAAGGGATTTCTTCTTTAGCAAAGAGCTTCACCTCTAAACTTTCAAGTCCAGCTTCATATATTCCATCATCTAGGTCACCATAATACATCATGTAAACTTGACTTATATGAGGTAAGTTACACATTAAAAATAATCTTGCATTACTGGAACATGCCCCGGCTTCTTCCATGGTTTCTCTTAAAGCACCTTCTTCAACTGTTTCATGGTTTTCCATAAATCCTGCTGGCAAAGTCCAAAATCCTGACCTCGGCTCATTTGCCCTTTTGCAAAGCAAAATTTTATTTTCCCATGTTAATAAGCAGCCGGCTACAATCTTGGGATTCTCATAGAATACTGTTTTGCATTTACTGCATACTGCTCTATTTCTAGTATCACCCTCAGGGATTTCAATATTAATCGGATAGGAGCAATCTGAGCAATATTTTTGACTAGGCAGCTTAGGATTATTTATAGAATTTTCTTTCACAAAATGATTACCATGATATGCATCCCCAAGGGGAGTCGAACCCCTGTTGCTGAGATGAAAACCCAGTGTCCTAGGCCACTAGACGATGGGGACATATATCATAAATATTATTGGTTTTTATATCGAATATTATACATAAGAAAAGTAATTTATAAAAGCTCAATCTAAAAATTAGATATTATCTAGCTGTAACATGGATTAAGCCAATGAGAGAAAAGCATAGAAATCATTAAGGCGCTTCAATGCCTTATCTTTTCCCAGAGTAAAGCATAATTCATCTATCGATGGAGCTTTGAGTCGTGCTGTTAAGGCAAACCTCACGGCAGGACCAACGTCTTTAAATTTAAGCGACATATCAGAGCAGACTTCTTTGATGCAATTACTGATATTTTCTTTATTATCAAAATCAATATTTGATATTTTTTTTATAACATTTTCAATAACAGCTTTAGATTTTATGGGATCAAACTTTGCAAAGTCATCTGATTTATAATTTAAATCATTCTCAAAATAATAAGTTAATCCTGATGCAATATTTTTTAAATTATAATCTCTATCAATCCCTAAGCTTAAAATATTTTCAAGGTATTTCCTATCGCTTACCTTAATATTTAAATCTGTAAGATATGGTAATATCATATCAGCTATATCTGACAAATCTTTATTTTTAATATAATGCTGGTTTAACCAATTAAGCTTATCATAATCAAATATAGCAGATGATTTTGTAACTTTATCTATTGTAAATAATTTTAACAAGTCATCAGTAGAGAAAAATTCTTGATCTCCATGCGACCACCCAGTTTTTACTAAATAATTAATTAAGGCTTCTACTAAGTAACCTTCATCAAGAAAAGAATTAATATCTACGGCGCCATGCCTCTTAGAGAGTCTTTTGCCATCTACGCCATGAATCATGGCAAGGTGCGCAAAAACTGGAACTGTTTCATTAAATGCTTTGAATAGATTAATTTGTATAGCGGTATTACTTAAATGATCATCGCCTCTAACAATATGTGTAATACCCAGCTCAGTATCATCAACTACTGATGTCAAGTTATAAGTTGGGACGCCATTAGACCTGAGAATAACTACATCATGAAAAGTTTTCGGATCAAACGTAATTTCACCATGAACTAAATCTTTTAGTTCAACAGGGTTTTCTTTAGGATTTTTAAACCTAATAACATGTCCTGGTTTATTTAATCTGTTCTCATACTGAATATCAAGATTTGTATCTTTAGTTTTCTCATTCACTTCGACTTGATCATAATAAGCTAAATTATTATTTAATAGATATTCAATTTTATCTATATAAATGTCAAATCTTTTTGATTGGTACATTAATTCTCTATCTGAATTTAATCCTAATGAATGTAACGCTGAAATAATTGAATCACAATATTCTTTCGTGCTTCGTGATGTGTCCGTATCATCAATTCTAATATAAAATTGACCTGACTGACTTTTGGCGAATAGCCAAGAAAATAATGCTGTTCTAACTCCGCCTATATGTAGCCATCCTGTAGGGCTTGGTGCAAATCTTGTTTTTATCATAATATTATAATGTCATTTTAAAATCTTCAACAATTGCTCCTGGAATTGTAGAGCTATAGGTTGACCTCTCATCATATGTACCTGAGTCCATCAATAACTGCGACTTGTCTGTTAAGCCAACTAATTTGTCACCAAAAACATTATATACTGTCTCATCAAATCTCATAGTATTAATTGGCCCTTTATATTCTCCATTCTCTACCATAAAGCACCCAAATCTTGTTAAGCCAGTTACCCTACCATTATTTCGATCTGAAAAATTCAAATACCAAAGATTACTGATATAGATTCCATCTTTTAATGTCTCTAAAATCTTATTCGAATTTATTAAACCTTTGTTGAGATGAATAGATACAGGTGACTCATAATATTCAGCAGCATTATGATTTACAGAATATTCTAAGGCTGATCTTGGTGATACCAATGAGTTAATATATTTACCATTAACGATTAAGTCTGTTTTTTCTGGCTTGATAAACCCATCAGAATGAAATTTTGGTGAAATCCCATTAGAGAGATTTTCACTAAAAGAAACTATTTTGCTGAAACTTCTTTCACCCTTCTCCATTAAATGAAGTGGGCTTGAACCAATCTTATTTGCTTTATAACTAAATCCACCCCATGACAACATATCCACAATTTCATTTAATGCTGACGGCGACAAATAGACTCTATATTTTCCAGGCTCAAGTATAATTTCTTTGTTATCTATTACTTTTAACTTTTCTTTGCTCTCTGAAAGTAGATTAGAGAATACTTCCTGATTCCATTCTTGATCAGAATAATTTTGTTTGATGGCTTTTCCAGACTCAGTATACATGGACCAATCAAAATTAAAAGATTCGCTCTCATGCCAATTAAACTGTCCCAAAGAATTAGCGAAACCTTTCATAATTTCTCCACTAGACAGTATTCCAACCATATCAAGAGCATGACAATTATCTAAAATATTTCCAGTTATAGAGTAATTGTCTAACTTAGATCCTATTATATTTTTTTCAAAAGAATTTATATTTTCTTCATACATGAGATATGGGTCTTTAGGTAATTCTGGTATTTCTCTCCTTAAGTAATATAATGTCCTAATCAATAATACTGAATCTTTTTCAAAATCTGTACTCAAACGTATAACTGAAGTTAAAGTTTTTTTCTTAAATATTAAATTTAGAGTTAGTGTTGCCTGATTTACATTTCCAGCCTGTCTTATTTTTGCATGATTAAATCTAACAAAATCTGTTTTCTCAGCATCAAAATTTAATACTAATATTTCATTTTTTTCTAAGCTATTGAAAAGTTTATGGGAAATCTTTTGGAAGTAATCTTTCATTAGACGCCACCAAATACATCAACATTCTCAAATAGGCATGCGGGTGTAGAATGGCCAACAAATATTGTTTGATTAGGCTCTCCTTTGCCACAATTAGATGTCCCTAAAATATTATTACTTTCACTATTTCCAACTTTTGACAAATTTTGCCAGAAAGATTCTGTTATTCCGCGGTAGCTAGGATTTTTTACAACGCCAGCAAATTTTCCATTCTTTATTAAAGTCCCTTTCTCGCACCCAAATTGAAATTTATTTCTTTTATCATCTATTGACCATGAGTTGTTGGTTTGAAGATAGATGCCGTCTTCAACAGAAGATATTATATCCTCAAAACTATCTTCCCCTGGCTCTAGATTAATATTTCCCATCCTATCAATTGGAGGTCTATTCCAATTTGATGCCCTAGAACAAGCAACATGATCTAAATCTAACCTTTGGCTAGAAAATAACCCTCCTATAGGTCTTACCAGTAATCCATCCTTAATTAAATATTTTTTTTCTGCATTTGTGCCATCATCGTCATAATTATATGACGCTAATTCAGATTCAAGTGTTGGATTAAATGTTATATTTAGAAGTTTAGAGCCATACTGATATTTTCCAAACATTTCTGGAGTAACAAAACTGGATCCAGCATAGTTTCTCTCGTCACCCAAAATCCTATCTAACTCTAAAGGATGTCCGATAGATTCATGTATCTGTAATATCATTTGATCTGGCGCTATAACGGCATTAGTAATTTTATCACTACAGTTAGGAGATTTAGATAATTCTACTGCCTCTTCTGCTAATATCTTAGCTTTTTGAACCATATTTATTTGATCAATAAAGTCATATCCGATCTGTCTAGCATGCGCATGACCCCCAAACGTTCTTGTTTGTATTTCTTTTTTATGTTCAGCGGAAGCAATAATTTGAGGTAATAGATATGAAATTTTTTGTCTAACATGTGAGTCATTTGTATCCATGAACAAAGTTTCTATTTTATTGAATCTCATACTCGCGCCCCAATTAGAAATTGTAGGTTGTGACTTTAAAGCTTTATTGACACTCAAAAGATAATCTGCTTTATCTTTAATCGATACTTTAGACCAATTATCTTCTTCTTCCGTATAATAACTACCAGTCTGATTTTTTAATTTTGATAGATCTGGACGGTATGTTAATTTATTTTTTGAGAAATCAGCCCACTCCTTAGCAGATTCTACAGCCTGCAAGATACCTTGTTGGGTAAGATTACTGGTTGCCCCATACCCAAAACCACCATTATGAAATATTGTAACCATTAAACCATCATCTTCAGAGGTAATAACTGGCTCAACAACCCCTCTAGTTGCAGAAATAATATTGGTATATTTGCTGACAAAACGAAATGAACAATAGTCCGTCTTAGGCAATAATGGTTTCACTAGGTTTATAAAATTATCTTTCATGCTATTATTGAAATATTATAACACTCAGTCGCAAGCAATGCATGATGTTTACCCATTATTAAAAAAAACGAAATTCCCTCATATTTCTAGGGGCCAATTAAAATCATTTCAAATTAATCTTGGCTATAAATGCAATCAAGCATGTCTCCATTGCCATGTTAATGCTAGCCCTAAAAGAAAAGAAATGATGTCTCTAAAGGTAATTGAGCAAATATTACTTGCTATAAATAAGTTTAAAATAAAAACAATTGATTTAACTGGCGGTGCACCAGAGCTTAATGATCATTTTGAATATTTAATTATAGAAGCAAAAAAACTAGGCTGTCATGTAATTGATAGATGTAACTTAACCGTGCTACTGGAACCAGGGAAAACTCATCTATTTGATTTTTTTAAAAATAATAAAGTCGAGATAATTGCTTCCTTGCCTTGCTATGAAGAATCTAATGTAGATGCCCAAAGAGGGAAAAGTGTTTTTAAAAAAAGCATTGAGGTTTTAAAAAAACTTAATAAATCTGGCTATGGTTATAAGAGAGATTTGGCAATCAACCTTGTTTATAATCCTCAAGGTCCCATATTGCCGCCGAATCAACTAGATTTAGAAAATAAATATAAAAAAATTTTGAAAGAAGAGTACGGTATTATCTTTAATAATTTATACTTAATAACTAATATGCCTATAGCTAGATTTGGCAGTACACTAATAACTAAAAATGAATTTAACCCATATATGAAATTACTGAAAAATAACTTTAATGAAGAAGCTCTTAATCACTTAATGTGCAAATCTTTGATAAGCATTGATTATGAGGGATATATATATGATTGTGATTTTAATCAAATGCTTGGAATAAATCTAAGTGACAATATAAAAAAACATATATCAATGTTATCTAAAATCAATATTTTAGATAAAATAAATATAGCGGATCACTGTTATGGATGTACAGCTGGGTCTGGGAGTAGCTGCGGCGGAGCATTATTATGACCAAAAAAATAAAAATTTTAATATTTGCATTATTTCTATGCTCTCTTTTATTGCCATACAAGCTAGTAAATTCTGCTGGAGGATTATCTAAGTCTTTATCAAATTCAAACGCAGAAGTTTTTATTATAAGCCCACTAGATAAAGAGGTCGTCTCAAGTCCAGTTGAAGTAATCTTTGGTATTAGCAATATGACTGTTGCTCCTGCTGGGATTAAAAAAGAATTATCTGGACATCATCATCTAATTATTGATACCGATATATTGCCAAGTCTCTCTAAACCCATCCCTTCTGATAAGAAACATTTACATTTTGGCAAAGGTCAGACAAGAGCCTTCATAGATTTAAAGAGTGGAACCCATACACTCCAGTTAATTTTTGGAGACTATATGCATATACCACATGATAAGCCATTAATATCTAAAAAGATTACAATCACTGTAGAATGAGTTTAAATTAAATCAAAAAATGATTTCAATTATTATACCTGTAAAAAATGAAGCTCAGAATATGTCTAAAAATCTTAATCATTTGCAAGAACTAAGAAGGCATAATAGTTGTGAAATAATTTTAGTGGATGGGGGCAGTACTGATAATACCACTGAGATAGCAAATAATTTAGTTGATCATATACTAAAAACTAAGTCAGGAAGAGCAATACAGCAAAATATTGGTGCATCAATTGCTAAAGGTAATACTCTTGTTTTCTTGCATGCCGATACATATATAACTACAAAACAATTATTATCTATAAAAGAAGATAAGATATGGGGATTTTTTAAAGTTAAATTTAATAATGATAAAATCAAATACAAAATTTTAAGTTTCTTTATAAATTTAAGATCGACGCTATATAATTATGGGACTGGTGATCAAGTTCTTTATATTGAGAAAAATATTTTTAATAAAATCAAAGGGTTTCCTAATTTGATGATAATGGAGGATATAGCGATATGCTCAATGCTAAAGAGAATATCTACCCCTATCATAATTAATAGTCATGCTATCACATCATCTAGAAGATGGGATGATCATGGGTTTGTGAGGACTATATTAAAAATGAGGGCTCTAAGATTTTTATATCATATTGGAGTTAAAACTCATATTTTAAAGCGACTTTATAAATGATTTCTTTAAATATTTTCTCAAAATGTCCATATAATGGTAATCCTAAAACAAGGTTAAGAAATTTATTAAACAAAGAAGAGAGATCTTTTATAACTCTACATATGCTAACAAACATATTGGATGAAGTTTCAGATATTAATAATGATTTTAAAATTACATTATGGGTATATCCTCACTTTAAACATAATTTATTTAATGATATTAAGAAAAAATATAAAATGAATATAAAGCAGCAGAAAGGATCATCTCTATGTGAAAGAATGAACAACTGCTTATTACTAGAAAGCTCAAAACATGAAAAAACTATATTAATTGGATCCGATATCCCATCCTTAACTAAAGGTACTATCATGAATGCTAAACATGCTCTTTTAAAAAAAGATGTTGTTATTGGCCCATCAATAGATGGTGGTTTTTACTTAATTGGAATCAAGGGACAGTATAAAGATTTCATAGATTGCATGAAAACCATGGATATTCAAAATGTAAAAAATAATATCAGATCTCATTCATTAGATTTAGAATTATTAACAGAATTAAAAGATATTGATAAGCCGGAAGACTTACTCGTTATCTGATTTTTTTACTGGAAAATGTTTGCTTGGATCCTCTTTATTATCATATAACTCATTTAGCTTTATATATTTCATATAAGTATTAAACATAGTAGTTAAGGCAACAGTAAAGCCGTCAATTCCTTGAAAGATTCCACCTTTAAAAAACATTTTTTTAAAAAATGAAAACAATGAATGCGTAATAGGTCTAATATTTGATCTTTTAATTCCAGCAATATGCATAGTTTTTGCGCTTTCCAAGCTATAGAAATTAATCTTATTGATCCAGTCTGTATATGAGCTATAAGTATAGTGTAATAAATGACAGTCTATGTTTTTAGCTGACGAGTCTACATAAGCATGCGATGTACTCATGGTGTAATTTACTTGTGACTTATTATAAAGACGTGTGACTCTATCTGGATAGAAGCTAGCAGCTTTAATCCATTTTTTTCCACAAAAATTTCTTCTTCTAAATGAATAAGCATTATAATTGCCTGAGTCTAATTTTAAAGAATTGACAAACTCAATCAAATCATCTTCAAGTCTTTCATCTGCATCTAAACTAAATACCCAGTCATTGGACGCATAAGATGCTGCTAATTTTTTTTGAGGTCCATCTCCTAAAAAATCTTGGAAGTAAACTTTTGCACCGAGCTCTTTAGCAATTTGAGCAGTCTTATCAGTGCTTAGAGAATCAAGAACTATTATTTCATCACATACTTTTTTCAAAGATATAATACAGTCTGTAATCAGTTTTTCAGTATTAAGTGTTATTATTATTCCGCTTATCTTATTCATAATTTCTGTATAATGCTTTCTAGTCTAGAAAAATGTTTCTGGTAATCATAATGTTCGTTAGCAAATATTTTAGCATTATTTGATAGTTTTACCCTAAACTCTTCTGATTTATAAATAGAAATTATTTTCTCACTTAAAGATTTATAATTCTTTGACTCAAATAATAAACCATTATGCTCATCGCTAATGATTTCTGGTACTCCACCAGCATTACTACCAATAACCGGAGTTCCCATTAACATAGATTCTGCGACAACCAAGCCAAACGTTTCTTCGTAAGTAGGTAAAATAATTAAATCTAGCATTGGCATCAATTTCATTGGAGACTCAATGAAAGGCGTAAAAGCAACTCGATGACTCATTTTGTATTTATTAATCATATCAATTAAATTATTCTGATAACTAGGGTCCATACAATGCCCTACTACAACTAATTGTATATTTTTTTCTGATAGCAGGTTTAAGGCCTCTATCACTAAATGCTGTCCCTTTTGTTCTTCTATACGCGAGAAAACACCAATAGTAAAAATATCTTCTTTAAGCTTAAGGTCATTTAAGAATATTTTTTTATCATAGATTTTATTATTGTCAGGCAATGAAATTCCATATGGCAATTCAATTATTTTATCGCCATCTATTGGAAGATATTTTTGGCAATCAATAAGCAAGCCTTTTGTTATAACTAAAACAATACTAATGCTTTTATAGATAAAATTATGATAAAAATCTTTTTTATATCTAGTTATTTTCATTTGTCTATGATAAATAATTTTTACCTGTTGATTTGAAAATAATTTTACTAGAGCAGCAAAAAATAAATCTTTAGTCCAGCTCACATGAACTATTTTAATATTCTCTTTGTTTATATAGTTAGATAATTTATAAGATTTATAGAAAATATTAAATATTGAGGTCTTAGTTACTCCAATCACGGGTGATTTAACTAATTTTGAAATTTGACTATCTTCTTGACAAACAGCAGTTATATTTTTTTCACTCAAATGAAAATGATTGACCATGTTAACAAAATATAGCTCTAGGCCGCCTTTGTCAGGTGATGTACATATTGCTAGTATCTTGTTCATAAATATTAGAATATTATAGCAAAATTGAATAGATTAAGGTATGGTATAATTTTTTAAAGTGAAATAAAACATATGAAAAAAATCTTAGTTACAGGTGGAGCAGGATTCATTGGTTCGCATTTATGTAAGAAGCTTCTTGATGAAGGCAATGATGTTCTATGCATCGATAATTATTTTACTGGCACTAAAGAAAACATAAGCGGCCTTTTCAAAAACACATACTTCGAAGCTATAAGGCATGACATCTGTTTTCCTTTATATGTAGAAGTTGATGAAATTTATAATTTAGCTTGTCCAGCTTCTCCTATTCACTATCAACATGATCCTGTCCAAACAACAAAAACAACAGTTCATGGCGCTATTAACATGCTTGGGTTAGCTAAAAGAATTAATGCAAGAATATTGCAAGCCTCCACATCAGAAGTCTATGGTGATCCTGACGTGCATCCGCAAGTTGAAAGTTATTGGGGTAATGTTAACCCTATCGGCCCAAGAAGTTGTTATGATGAAGGCAAAAGATGCGCTGAAACTTTATTTTTTGATTATAAGAGACAGCATGACTTGGATATCAAGGTAGTAAGAATATTTAATACATATGGTCCTAATATGCATCCTAATGATGGCAGAGTTGTCAGTAACTTTATAATGCAAGCTTTAACTAATGAAGATATAACAGTATATGGTAATGGAGAACAGACAAGATCATTTTGCTATATCGATGATTTAGTTAATGGCATGATGAAAATGATGCTATCAGAAAAAGCAACCACTGGTCCTATTAATTTAGGTAATCCTGTAGAGTTTAAAATTATTGAATTAGCTCAAATGATAATTAAGCTTACTGATTCAAAATCTAAAATTATAAATAAAGGATTGCCGATAGATGATCCAGTTAGGCGTAGGCCAGATATAAGTAAAGCTAAAAAGTATCTTGATTGGGAGCCTCATGTAGACGTGATAGATGGCCTTAAAGAAACAATACTTTATTTTAAAAAACAGCTTTAAAAGGAATGACAAAAAAAACCCAACAAATCTTAATAATCAGAAATGATAAGATTGGAGATTTTGCTTTAATATTACCTGCGGTTGCTTCACTAAAAAAAAATATTCCTGATTCCAAAATAGTATGTCTCGTGTCAAAAAATGTAGAAGAGCTTGCTCAGCAGTGTGAATTCATTGATGAAGTAGTGGTAGATAAAAAAATCAAAGATCTCTATCCACTCCTAAAGCAATATAAATTTGATGTAGCAATATCATTTTTTTCAACATTTAGAATTGGGTATTTATTAAAAAAACTAAATATACCCTTAAGATTCGCTCCTAAAACAAAACTAGCTCAAATATTTTATAATCATAAACTTTATCAAAAAAGGTCTAAGTCTAAAAAACCTGAATATGAATATAATATAGATCTTGTATATGAAGTTTTTAAAATAATGAATATATCTAATATTAAAGAAATGGGTCTTGGTCCTTATTTAACTTATAACTATGAAATGGCTTCTAAGAATAGAGTTAATTTTATGAATGAATATAATCTAAATCCAGATAAAAAAATAATATTTTTACATCCAGGCACAGGTGGCTCATCAAAGGGATTAAGCTTGGATGATTTTGGCAATATATGCAAAGGCCTAAGAAAGTTTGATGATTATAATTTTTTGATTCATTGCTCAATAGAAGAAGAACAGATTGCTAAAAATTTAAAAATCAGTATTGATAATGAGGTAACAATTAGAGTAATTGAACCTAAAAAAAGTATCTTGAATATGGTTAATAATATAAGTGTCTGTGATGTATTTATTGCTGGCTCTACTGGACCATTACATGTTGCTGGTTCTTTAAATAAGAAAACAATAGGATTTTATCCAAAAAAGAAATCATCAACAAGTTTGAGGTGGGAAACAATAAATAATTTTGAAAATAAATTATCTTTTACCGATACCGGGAATAATACAAGTTTCATAAGCATAGATATTAAAAAATCACTCTTAAAAATGCAGAAATTTATTTCATCAACTTAAGTATTTGATGGATTTATTAAGTATTTCTTCAGCACTAATATGATTAAGGCAATTTAGATGCTGTAATGGACATTCTCTCTTAAAGCATGGGCTACATTTAAGAGCTTTATATACTACCTCGCCAAATTGATCCTTCATTAGTGGTGGCGTATAAAATGGTGACGAAGAGCCAAATATTGAAATTAAATTAGTGTTAACTGAAGCTGTAATATGCATTAACCCAGAATCATTTGTAATCACTAAATCTACTAACGACAAAAGATAAGTGGCTTCTTCAAGGCTAGTTTTTCCTAATAATGAAATGACTGAATCTTTTTTCAAGACACTATTATATTTTATATCAAGATTTTTATTTTTGCCAAGCAAATAAACATTATAATTTTTTTCCTTATAAAAGTTAGCTAGCTGCACCCATTTATTGGTTGGCCATCTTTTAGCTGATCCATATTCAGCTTCTGGACATAAGACTATATTTTTTTTAGAATTATTAATTAGATATTTTCTACCAATCGAGTCAGCTAAATCTCTATTAATTACAAGTGATGGCCTAATACTATCTGAGTAAGATCCATCTGCTAATTTTAAATATCGGTTGACCATACTATCTTTATGTTTAATTAAAGAGTATTTTTTATTTAGTAGAAATAATCTTAATTCTCTATTATACCCAACCCTAAGCGGTACATTTGCTAACCAAGGAATAATAGCTGACTTGAAGCTATTTGGCAGTATTATGGAAGTTGAATATGAATATTTTTTTATCTCCTTTGCCAATATATGCCTTTTAATCAAACCTAATTCCTTATGCTCAATATCTAGAGAATAAATATTTTGAACCTCTGGCATCATCTTTGCTAATTTAACTAATTCTGGCCTAACAATAATATCAATTTGACAATCTAGGTATTCTTTTTTTAAATATTTAATCAATGATTGAGAGATAATTAAATCACCAATCCAAGAAGGAGCGATAATTAAAAATTTTTCTTTTGAACTCATAATTATTGTGATAACCAGTCCAAGTAAGACTTAACACCTTCTTCTAAATCAATAAAATTATCGGAATACCCTTTGGCCTTTATTTTTGACATATCAGCTTCAGTGAATGCCTGATATTGGTCTTCTAAATTATCTGGAAAATTTATGTAATTTATAGATCCTTTTTTATAATAACCTAAAACACAATTCGCTATATCATTAAAAGTTCTACTTTTCCCTGTTCCAACATTATATATTCCAGATACTCCTGGATTTGTTTTGAACCAATTATTTACCTTTACTGTATCATCTACATGTATAAAATCTCTTCTTTGCTCTCCATCCTCATAACCATGGCTGCCTTTAAAAAGATTAATACTGCCTGATTCATTCATCTGAGTAAAAAAATGATATATCACACTAAACATTCCTTCTTTATGAAATTCTCTTGGCCCAAATACATTAAAATATCTTAATCCTACAACTTGCGAAGTAATTTTTTCCCTATTAATCCTATAATACTGATCAAATAATAATTTAGACTCAGCATAATGGTTGAGAAATGATTCATGCTCGGGTTCCTCGATAAATAGTTTGGTTTCTCCATAGACTGATGCGGAGGAAGCATAAATCAATGAAATTTTATTATTAGCCGAGTATTTCAAGATATCTTTTGAATACTCAAAATTTGTTGACATGATATAATCTCTATCAGGTTCTGTAGTTTTGGAACATGCTCCTAAGTGAAATATATTATTAATCTTGCCTTTATATTTTGATGAATTATTGTTTATATCATTAATAAACGTATTTTTATCTATACAGTCAATATATTTTAAATCATCAAGATTTTTAAATTTTTTAAGATAAGTATCCATTTCTTCTACAATTAAGATTTCTTCATCTTGATTATTATTTAAAAAATTGACTAAATTACTGCCAATAAAGCCAGCTCCACCAGTAATTACTAACATATTGATTTATTCCATTTAATTAGACTAAGTAAGATTATATAAAACAAATCATAATTTGACTAATAAAAGATAATAAGTATTGTTAAGGTACAATTGATACTGATACAATCTGTTTATGAAGAAATCTGACATATTAGTAGCTATAATCATGGGGTCTAAATCAGATTGGCCTACCATGAAAAATACAGCTCTCATGTTTGACAAATTAAAAATTAAATATGAAGTTAAGATAGTTTCTGCGCATAGAACACCGGATCTTCTTTATGATTTTTCGTCATCTGCAGATTCAAAAGGGATTGAAGTAATTATTGCAGGTGCAGGTGGATCTGCACATTTACCAGGAATGGTTGCTTCAAAAACACACTTACCTGTTATTGGTGTGCCAATTAAGTCCAAAAGTTTAGATGGTTTAGACTCTTTATTGTCAATCGCACAAATGCCAAAAGGCATTCCAGTTGCTACAGTAGCTATTGGGAAAAGTGGTGCAATTAATTCTGCATTACTTGCCGCAAGCATCCTAAGTTCTAAGTATCCAAAAATAAAAGATGCTCTAATTAAATTTAGAAAGAAACAAACGGTTGATGTTTTAAAGAATGGAGATCCGAGAAAATAAAATGCGTATTGGAATTCTTGGTGGCGGACAGTTAGCAATGATGATGATTCAAATGTCTGAAAAACATAATATTGACTTCATAGTTGTGGATCCAAGTGATAACCCGCCAGCATCAAAATATGTCCAATGTATTAAATCTGACTATAATGACAAAGGCTCTCTAGATCTTTTAATTACTGAGTGCGATGTTGTAACTATCGATTTTGAAAATGTACCATCAGAAGCATTGAAATACTTAGAAAATAAAGTTTCGGTATACCCGGGCTCATATGCAGTAGAAATTTGTCAAGATAGGCTCAAAGAAAAAAATATATTTAATGAATATAATATTCCGACAACTGAATTTCGTACTGTTAATTCTATAAGTGATCTTTCTCTAGCTATTGAGATACTTGGCAATGACTCAATTCTGAAATCAAGAAGATTGGGTTATGATGGTAAAAATCAAATTACAATTAATAAATATAGTGCAGAAGAAGCATGGCGACTATCTGGAGAAACAGAATCTATCCTTGAAAAAAAAGTAGATTTTAAAACTGAAGTATCAATAATAGGGGTCTGTCCTAAATCATCTGAAACAATTTTTTATCCTCTTGTTGAAAATTTCCATAGAGATGGAATCTTAAACCTAAGCATTGCTCCATATGAAAATCCTAAACTTCAAAAATTAGCAGAGTCTTATCATAATAAAATAACTAAAGAATTAAACTATACTGGGGTGCTAGTAATAGAATTCTTTTTAGATAAATCTGGTAATCTTATTGCAAATGAAATGGCCCCCAGAGTTCATAATTCTGGTCATTGGACAAATGAGGGTGCCAATATTAGCCAATTTGAAGCTCATATTATGGCGATCGCAGATATTAATATTAAAAATATCTCAGTTAATGGTAATTCAGCAATGCTCAATATTATCTCAAAAATGCCTAAAAATATTAATAAAAGCAATAATACTTATAAAGTATATGACTATGGAAAATCAGAAAGATTAAATAGAAAACTAGGTCACATCACAATAACTAATGATGACAAAAAAGACTTAATAGAGAATGTGAATAAAATTAGTAAATCATTTTTTTAATGGGATCTTTTCCCATCAAAAACACAAACAAAATAACAACCTTTCGATCCAGCATGCACTCTATGGAAAACACCATCCTCAATTAGAACAGTATCACCAACATCAACATTAATTTCCTTTCCATCTAATTCCATTCTGCCATTACCTTTTACAAAAAAATATACTTCTTCTTGGCCTTTATGTTCATGCCCAGAAGTACTTTTCAGTGGCTTTAAATCTGTACTACTAACAACAAGATTCTTTAGCAAGTTGTTATCTTTTACAACATAACGTTCATCTTCTTTAGTTATGCTTCCACCAATATCATTAATATTGATTAATTCACTCATATAAACATACATTCACTCTACTAAACTAACATTCTCATAAGCATTCAAATCTAATATTCTATTCTGACCATCTACATGAATAACTTTTGGTTTATGGTTTTTTATTTCTTTGCTATCAATATCCACATAGGTGCATATAATGATTTTGTCACCAATTGAAGCTTTGTGGCAGCAGGCACCATTTATACAAATATTTCCTGTTTCTGCTTTGCCTTCAATTGCATATGTAGTAAAGCGCTCACCATTTGTGATGTTATATATATCAATTTTTTCATAAACACTTATACCCGCTGCATTTAATAAGGAGACATCTATCTCACAAGACCCTTCATAATCTAATTGAGAATCAGTAACAGTAGCTTTATGTATTTTCGAGCTTAAGAATGATTTTTTCATCGGTTACACTTTATAGTTGAATAAATTATACCTCAATATTATCAATTAATCTAACTCCTGATATATAAAATGCTACAAATAACATCAGATTACCAGTATCATCTTTTTGTATTACAGAAAAATTATTAGAGGACAATAATTCTAAATACTCAATTTTAATACCAATTATAGATAATTCCTTTATAGAGATTTTCTGGAGTTCTTTAAAATTATAATTTTTATCAGTCTTTATAATCTCTCTCAGAACAATTAATTTTTTATATACAAATGACGCAATATTTCTTTGTGATTTTGTCATCCTATTATTCCTAGAGCTCATAGCTAGCCCATTATCTTCACGCATCGTATCACAGGCAACTATTTTTATTTCATTCTTAAAATATTCTTTAGCAATATGATTAATCATAATTAGTTGTTGATAATCTTTTTTTCCAAAATAAGCTGCTGTTGGTCTTACAATTTTAAATAGCTGCTTAATAATTTTAAAAACACCAAGAAAATGCCCATCTCTATATTTTCCACATAATATATTCATATATTCAGGAAGGTCAAAAGATTCTGATTCACTAATATCCCCCAGTATTTCATCTTCTGAAGGCATGAATAAGCAATCTACCTTATTCCTTTCTAATATTTCAATATCAGCATCAATGGATTTAGGATAATTTTTGTAATCATCTGAATTGTTAAACTGAAGTGGGTTAACAAATAATGATACAATTTTTTTATTTTTTATATGGCTAGGATCAAAAAGAAGACTTTCATGCCCCTTATGAAGGTTTCCCATAGTTGGGATTAATGAAATACTTTCTCCTTTCTTTCTAAGAGAATTACAATAATCTGTTTGATCTTTAATGGATGTAATTATTTTCAATTTAAAGTTTATATTTATTAATATTTTTAATATATTTTTCCAAAATTATTTTCATAGGATTTAATTTTGTATTTTTAGATTTAAGAAATCCGGGAACTCCATTGAAACTTATTTCAAAGATATCATAAATTACTCTAATCTGACCATCACAGCTTTTACCTGACCCAATTCCAATTGTAGGAATATGTAATTTCTCAGATATTTTCCTTGCAACCTGTTCATCTACACATTCAACTATAAGCATCTGGGATCCTAATTTTTCAATGAGCATGGCTTCATTAATTAAACGGTTTTCTTCATCTCTAGTCTTTCCAATTTTCTTATAGTCAGATTTATTCTTAATAGTTTGCGGCAAAATACCAATATGCGCACATACTAAAATTTCATGCGATATTAAATGCTCAACAATCTCTATATCCTTTTCTTTAAATTCAATTTTAACCATATCGGCCATATTTTTTGCAACTAATTTCTTGGCATTCTTAAGAGCTTGATTCTTGGTTTTATATGAATTTTTTGGCATATCAGCAATAAGGAATGCTTTTTTAATTCCCCTAGACACTATTCTAGTGTGGTAACACATATCATCCATTGTTACTGAGTGAGTATTAGAGTTTCCCTGAATAACCTCTCCTAAAGAGTCACCAACTAATATTATATCTATTCCACAATTATCGGCTAATTTAGCGAAACTAGCATCATATGATGTAAGAGCGCTTATACCAATTTTATTTTTTTTTAAAGAGTTAATTTTTTTTAAAGAAATTTTAGGCATACACTATGCTCGCTAAGATACTGGATTGAAATATATTTTACCTTTTATATCTTTATTAATCTCTTCTAATAGCATGGCATAATCATGCGAGTCATTGACATTAACATTAGATGTATTAATTATTAATAAAGGTGAGTCCTTGTAAGAATGAAAAAACTCAGTATATGAATCAATAATTTTTTGGAGATAAGATTCAGTAATATTCCCTTCAAATTTCACTCCTCTTTCTTTTATTCTACTAATAAGTGTTTGCGCATCTGTCTGCAGATAAATTACTAAACCAGGCTTCTCAATATCAAGCTTGAGTCCCTCATGCACTCTATTATATAAAAGATACTCATCTGAAGATAAAATTGTTTTTGCAAAAAGTTTGTCTTTTTCAATAAAGTAATCCGAGACAATGTTATGTCTTTTTATGGCCTGATACTCCTTGCTATTAAACTCATCAACCCTTTGTAAGAGGAAGTATAACTGAGTAGCTAAAGCATATTTACTTGTCTTTGTATATTTATTAAATTTACCAACATCTTTATAAAATTTTTCAAGAAAAGGATTTTCAGAAAAACTTTCTAACATGAGCTTGCTTTCTAGACTACTAGAAAGCTTTGTTGCAAGCGTAGTCTTTCCAACGCCTATAGGACCCTCAATAACAATAGATTTATATTTATTTTTCATATTATTTTTTTATTAAATATATTGTAATAACTTACCATACTTTGGAATGATGAAATCATAATTCGTTATCTCTTTCAAAGGAATTAACACAAACTCTCTATTAATCATTTCAGGATGTGGTATTACTAGCCGCTCATGATTAATTATTAAATCATTATACATGAGTATATCTAAGTCTAAGGTTCTAGGACCCCATCTTTCTGCCCTCTTGCGGTGATGTTTATTCTCAATATCTTGCAAAACATCCAATAAGGGAAGTGGCTCATAGTTTGTAATTATTTTTATTACTGCATTTATATAATCAGGCTGATTTTGTGGGCCAACAGGCTTTGATTTATGAAGAGACGATTCTTTTGTTACTTCTGTTTCAGGAAGATGACTTATATCTGTTATTCCTTTTTCAACATGGTAAACGGGATTATCTAAATTGCTACCCAAAGCTATAAATACAGTATTCAAAAGATCTTAAACTTAGTTTAGTTTTTCTTTTATTCTAGCAGATTTTCCAGATAACTCTCTTAAGTAGTATAATTTTGCTCTACGAACACTTCCACTTCTTTTAACTTTTATACCAGAAATGACCTTGCTATGTAACTGAAATACTCTCTCAACTCCTTCACCATAAGATATTTTTCTAACAGTAAAAGATGAGTTAATACCTCTATTTTTTTTAGCTATGACTATACCTTCATAAAGCTGTATTCTTTCACGTTTGCCTTCTTTTACTTTGACTGATACTTCAACAGTATCACCACTTGAAAATTTAGGATGCGATGTTAATTGCTCTGACTCTATTTTGTCTATTATCTTATTTATGCTCATTTTCTTTAAACTCAGCTATATATTCTTTGAGGAGTTTATCATCTTCTTTTGAAAGTTTCACGTTTTTTAACAATTCAGGTCTCTTTATCCATGTGACTCCCAATGCTTGCTTCTTTCTCCACTTTGCTATTCTTCCATGGTCGCCACTAGATAGTACTTCTGGTACCTTTTTGCCATCTATATTGTCAGGTCTCGTATAATGCGGGTGGTCTAAAATGCCATTTTGAAAGGAGTCTTGTTTAACTGATTCAAGGTCATCTATCGCACCAGGTATTAATCTAGTAATTCCTTCAATTATAGCCATACATCCAATCTCACCACCCGATATCACATAGTCGCCAAGAGATATTTCTTCATCTACTAATTCATCTAAAACTCTTTGATCTATGCCTTCATACCTACCACATAGAAAGGTAATCTGATTAAAGCTAGACAGGGAGTTAAGTTTTTCTTGTGTTAATGTTTGGCCTTGCGGCGAGAGATATACTATATGGCCTCTATCTTTAAGGTTATGAATCGCACTCTTGATAGGCGGATATTGTAATACCATACCAGGTCCACCCCCATATGTTTTATCATCAACTCTTTTATGAATATTGTCAGAATATTCCCTAATATCAACAATATTCATGTCAATAATATTTTCCGAGATAGTTCTTTTAATGAATCCTATCTTAGAAAACATAGTAATTAATTCTGGAAATATCGTAAGAATATTAAATTTCACTCTTCCACCTGACAATAATTTTACCATCTATAACACTAACTATATTAGATTTTAAAAAAGGTATTAGAATTTCTTTTTGTGCATTATCATTCTTCACAACAAGTATATCGGTATCCCCACTAGTAAATAAGCTGTCAGCAACTCCTAATAAAATATTGTTCTCATTAAATACGGCGCATCCTATTAGATCATGCCAGTAATACTCATTACTTTCTACTTCTGGCAATTCATCTATAAGTGTATATAAATCGAGATTTATATATTTATTACATGATTCAATGGAATCTATATCTTCTAATTTCATTATGATTTTTTTTGGCATGAGATTATACTCAGTTACCGTTAGCTGTTTAAACTTATTATCTATTACTACTTTAAGGTTATATTTGAATACATCTTCAGGATTAGATGTGAAGGATCCTATCGTAAGCCACCCTTTTATGCCATGTGTAGTGAGTATCTTGCCGACAATAATGTGATTGTCATATGACATTTATGATTTACTTTTCTGTATTTTCAGCCGGCTTAGTTTCTGCCTCTGCTTTTGCTTCAACTACTGGTTCAGCTTCTGCTTTTGCTTCAACTACTGGTTCAGCTTCTGCTTTTGCTTCAACTACTGGTTCAGCTTCTGCTTTTGCTTC
>Ga0257114_1000765_pt1 | contig 24519 bp, 18 predicted proteins | sample SI112_10mmetaG_FD_190149 | JGI IMG/M metagenome (GOLD analysis project Ga0257114, IMG submission 190149) | Marine microbial communities from Saanich Inlet, British Columbia, Canada - SI112_10m | ecosystem: Environmental > Aquatic > Marine > Inlet | place: Canada: British Columbia | collected...
TCAACAAAAAACACTCCAGCCCCCCCATTAACTGATTACACAATAAATGGTATTAAAACGGTTGGAAATACTAATATCTACTCTACAAATCAAACTAATACATTTGGACAAATAAGTCCTACGACCATAACTGTTACATCAGTACCTGCACAAATACAAATTGAGGTATTTGGTGGATCAACACCTCCATCAGCATATTCAAAAGGTGGTGGTGTCTTTAATATTTATGATGAAGGTACAATTAATTCAGTTTCGTCTACTATAATTACACAATACTCAGAAACTACTGTTGGACACGCAGGAGGACAAAATATAACCAACGATGGTACAGATATACAAACAATCGTAAACGAAAATGAAACTGTAATATTTACATTCAATATATTACAAATAGGGACATATAACGTATATATGGGTTATAGTCCTTTAGGAAATAATAGTGATGGGTTTATGAAAATAAGTTAGAAAATATTTATATATAATGGAAGAAAAATATAAAGTATTATTAAATAAAGAAAAATCAGTTAAGTCTGTTAATAAAACATCTCATGTTCCAGTGAATTTACAGAATAGTAGTAATCTATTACCTCTAAGTGATGAACAAACAGTAGTTAATAGTTATGAACAATTTGAAAAAGAAAGAAGAGAGTGTAACACATATAGATTTTATGGTATTTTAAATACGATGGCTAGTAATGGATTATATAATGAGAATATAAGAATTATAGATGAAACACTACCTAATAGTAATACACCTAACATCACTAGTAATATAATATCAGCAAATAGTATTTTTGTTAACGATGGTTGGTATGGTTATTTTGAACCACCAGATACTGATGAAGCACAAATACAAAATGATAATGAATCATCTAGATGTCAGTTTAAGACTTTTGATCCTGGTTATGAAAGACTACTAATGATTGATGATGATGGAAAACAAAATTATTTATTAAAAATTACATACCCTTTTGATACAAGAGATATAAATTTAGTGGAGAATAACAATGGTACGTCATTAAAAGACGGATTACAAATTATTGAAAAGGGTGAAGTAAGTATTAATAATAGAAAGTACGTTTATTTTAAAACACCCATTAATCATGGGTTAAATAATGAAGATGAAATAAAATTATATAATTTTATTGATAACACAAACAATGGTTTATACCTATCCGAAAGAACTTTTGCCGTTACTAAATTAGGTGATGAAAAAAATAATAACCTAAGTAGGATATTTGTTATAGACGTAAATCCATCAGATATTGATTTTAATTTAGGTGTATCTACAATAAAAAGGGTTATTGATGATGTTGAGTCTGAGTATTATGTAAGAAGATTAAAATGTTTAACTCAATCAGAAAAAGATTATGACATATATCCTGCTTCTTATGGTGTAAATTATTTTGATGATAGAGAGGCTGGATTTTATTTTAAAAAAGATGTCGATGTAGAGGGATTACGCGATAATTTAGGTAGACCACTTAGCGAATTATTTTTAACTATAGTTAAAAATGATAATGATAGTAATTATTCTAGTGTTAGTAATGTATTTTGGAGGGATAAACAAAAAAACTTACCATCTAAGATTAAAAACAGATTTTGGACACGTATTGTAGGTGGTTACGAAACCGAACAAAATGTTAACGTAAATTATAATATAAGAGCAGTAGGTAGCAACTACCCAAATGGGGATCCTAATTATCCTCAAAATTACTATGAAAATTTAGATGAGAGTAATGAGATATTCGATAATGATATTGTAGAATACAATGAAACTTTATTATCTGAAATAGTTTTAGAACAACTTTACCATAGAATTAATACAGTATATAGAGATAATTTAAATTTAATTGACTCAAATAAAAAAGATAAAAGGGAGGGTTACATATATAATCCTCATTCCCCAATTAAAATAAGGGAATTTTCTAATTATATAGAAGAAGGTGACACACAAAACACATTAAATATTCCTGATTATTCACATTTAAAATTTTCTGCACAAACTGAAAGTCTACCGACAGGAGTTTTGAGAACTAGAGAGTTGACTAAAGTGTCTAAAGTTTATAGGTGGAGAGATTTATTAGAGATTGGATTTATAGATGGAAATGGTGGTGGTGTTGAGTACCCTTTTGAAAGTGGTGCTCATTATATTTATATAGATAAAAACTTTTATTTATTTAGACAAGACCCACCATGTTACGTTGATTTTACAGTGCAAGATGTAACTTTACCCGCAGAAAAAGATAAGTTCTTAACTTTATTAGGAGAACCAACATTTTATGATTATAATGTTGAAGACATAATTAGTATTTTAGGTACTAATGCTCCCGTAAATTTATTAGACCCTAATCTACAAACTACTAGTGTAGATATAAGATTTATAACATATTCTGGTGAGTATGAATTAGGTGAGAGAGATACGCCAGGAGGTTGTGTTGATTACTCATCATTACAAAAACAAAGTATAACTGATGACTGTTAATAAATATAAAATACCAATTAGGGATATTAATATATCAGGATCATCAATAAATTTAAATTTAAATTTAGATTTTTCTCCTGTAGATAATACTGAATTAATTAAAACTAAGTTAATTGATGACGAAAAAGAAAAAAGTATTAACCCCATAATTGACTATAAAAAAGTAAGGTTTTTCCCTTCAGATAATAATTGGGATATAATAAGAAAATTTAAGATTAATATGAATTTTTTTACTGAAAAATCTAATGGGTATTTTTATAGTAATCCCCCTAGTTATAATGGTGCATCCGCTTATGGTGACATCGGTTTTAGGTTTGATGATTTATTTTGTAGAACAGATAGATTGATGAGTAGTTTTATTAGGTTTAATTATTATGACTCTACAGATTCTACTAGTAATCTAATATACTCCACCAACATATACACTCAAATATTAAATGATCAAAAAAATGACTATGGGTTCGTTCTATCCAAAAATGAATGTCCAGTAAGTTTTATTTTAGGAGACTCAACACTGGAGCCGGATACTGTACATGAAGGTTTTTATTTTTATTGGTTTCAAGATCTTGTAGATAATTCTCCTAATAAAGAATATGTTGTTTATTTAGAAGTTACATATCAAAATGCAGAAAGTGGACAATCAACGTTACATTATTCTAGAAAAACTGTTAATTATAATACTATAAATTTTAATCAAATTAATGATAATAGACTTTTAAAGGTTGTATTAAAAAATGATGACGGTATTTATAAGTATAGATTTGAACCTAACTCTCAGCAGACTGCATTTAACGGTGGTCCTGGAGGAATAAATTTAAATCCACAAAGTGGGTTATCAGATTTGCCTTATTTAACTTTTTGGCAAATAGAACCAAATATAGGAAATTGATGGAAGTAGTAAAAATAAAAAGGTGTATAGAAAATTACGTAAAAAGGGTGGATAGTAATACCTATGGGGATATAATTGATGAAACAATAAATTTAAATATTTTACTAACACAAAAAATGGATGATCAAGGAGTTTTTACAGACGCACCTTTTAAACCCTTATTACCCTACCTTACCCAAAGACCAACAACACTTGGGGACTTTAATTCTTTCACATATGGAAGAATACCTAAAGCACCACTTTCTTTTTATATAAATGATCCGATAAGGGTAGAGGGTACTTCTGATGACGGTAACCTACCAAACGTCTCTTCATATAGGGTAGATCCAGTTACGGGTAACCCTATTTATGTAAATAATTTAGATATGACAAGTAACTCAGATTTAATATTTACTGGTGTAATTAATCAAGATAATGAAAAATTACATTATGTGTTAGGTGCAGATAAAGACGATATTAATAATACGGGAGTACACTACATAACATTTTTTAATGAATACGTAAATAAAGTCAACAATGAAGGTAAATTAGAAAGATATTTAAAAACCGATTTTTACAGTGATGTTAATAGTATAAATGAAAATAATGTTACATTATCCGCATTAACTAAACAAGAAGAATATTTAGGGTTAGTTTTTAAACCAGAAGTTGATAGTGAAGTATTTATTAATAGAGGTGTAGCAGATATATTTGAGAGACATGCTTTATTATGTGAATTAAAAACAACAAATGATATAGATACAAATAGGGGTGGATTTATAAGAACATAAAAAAAAAGAAATTATGGCAACAGGAAATTATGGAACAATAAGACCGGCAGATGTATCGGTAGATGATATAGAAATATTATATTCTTTTAGTCCTACTAGAGGAGATAATAGTAGTGATAGTACATTACTAAGTTTAGACCCAACACAAGTATTAGTACCTGCAAGTAACCCAAATGATGGTGCAGAAATTTTAGGTGGTATGTATACACTTAAACTACCAACTAATGAATTTACCGCCAAAGGATTTTACAATATTATTATAAGACCAAAACAGATAAGAACTACTATTCAATCATGTGGTGTGTTATCTAGTAGTCCAGATATTATAGGTGTTGTTCTACAACTTAATGATCCTAGTATTGACGGTGGAGATAAGGTTAAATTTGAAAATGGTAACTTAGTAGGTTATAGAATGGAGTATTTAAGTACTAATACTAATAGTGCACAAAAGAAGATGCAAAACTTATTTAGAATAATAACTTCCAACAATAGGGTATTATCTGTTTCAGAAAACGTTAGTAATGCTTCTGCTCAAGTGTTATCTTATTCTTTTGATGATAGTTCTGATTTAGTATTTTGTACGTTAACACCTTCTTCTGCACCATCTATAAAACCCGATATTTTACCATATATTGGAGAACCGGGACAAAATATTATACTAACAAATACCTTTTTTAATCCGATAATGCTGGAGGTAGAAATGGTAGAATATGATGATGAAACATTAGCATATGCATTATATGGTAACCAAACTAAATCTTTAGATGATGGTATTTATACTATATATAATTTTGATAATGAAATATATAAACAATATGTGTTATTTGAAATTAAAGATCAATTTACAGGTAAACCATTATATGAGGTAAGAGAGGAACTTGATAATCCAGATTTTAGTAAGGAATTTGGTGATATAACAGACGTATAGTAATAAGATGAATGTCACAAAACAACCAAAATAATAATCAATCTAATAATAACTCAAAAAAAGTTATTAAAGTAAGTGGTTACGCAAAAAGAAAATTTTTTGACGGTGGTATCGAATATAGAGACTTTAGTGATGATTTAGTAGGTTTACAGTTAACAGATGAAGGTGGAACACCCTTATTTACGTTAGGTAATTTCAAAGTTACAACCAATCTAAGCCCTAAATTAAATAAAACTTATAATCAAGGTACGTATTCAGATTTTTTTAGTTTAGAAGATTTAGATGGTGGATCAGAAAATAGTGTAACATTACAAAAAAAACAAAAAGCAGGATTAAATTTAGATGTAACTAATCCGTTGAGTTATATATTATATGGGTCGACAGAAGAAAAAATACGTGTATCTTTAGAACAAATTAATAAGTATTTTCCAGCGGCAATTTATATAAGTAATACTGTAGGTAGTATTAGTGGTAATAATATTACTAACTATATATACGATAGTTTAAAAGATGAAACTTCATTTACTATACATACTAACTATTTTACTAATCCTTTTGGAATAGAATATACTATAGATAGAAAAAATGACACTGATGAAGAAGGTCGTAACCAGTTAAGGAATTTAACATTAAAATATAAAGATTATGTGGTAGAACATAATGGTATTAGTAAAAAAATAAAATCATTTAGTGGGTCAACTACTAAAACTAATACCAATGTAAGTTTAACTGTGGAGGGAAATCCATTTCCAGAGATTACGGGACTTAATTTTAGTCAGTTCACTTTTCTAAATTCTTCCTTTAATGGTTCTATCCCATTTTTTATAAAACCTAATGAAATAAAGAGGGAGTCCTTTTTTAGTAGTTTAAATAATTTAGAAAAAAACTTACTAAATAGAAACGTTTACCCTATTTATACTGCGACATTCTCAACACCAAAAGAAACTAATCAAGGAGTAATAGTATATAGTGAAGAAAAATTAACTTTCCCAATTTTAAGTGATGGTTATAATTTAAATTTTTTCGATGGAATATACATCACATACTTAAATAATTTAACAGATATTGGTACTAATTTAGATAAGTTTAAAACCGACATTATAAAAAGAAAATATACTGCGGAAGTTATAACAGGATTTGATACAATACCTAGTGGTGATGGATCAGAAGATTTAGATATCGATGGTGCTAAAGCAACTAAATTAATAAGAATATATGGTGTAGAGTTTGATGAAGTTAAAAGATATATTGATGGTATTAAATTCGCACATGTTATAACATATGATAAGAAAAATAATACACCAGATACATTAGTAAAAGATTTATCTAAAATGTTAGGTTTTGGTGAGTTTGATTTTTTAACTGATGTAAATATATTAAAAAATGTTTTACCTAGTAATGGAAGTGGACTAATGAGTGGTACTTCCACTAACTTAAGTTTAGAAGAGATAGATATTGAACTTTATAGGAGATTAATTTTAAATGTGGCTTGGTTATGGAAAAGTAAGGGTGCTAGAAAAGGAATAGAGTTTTTATTTAGATTTATTGGTGCACCTGAATCGTTAGTTAATTTCGATGAATATATAGTTATAGCTAATAAACCTGTTAATATACCCCAACTAAAGAGTATGTTATATGTTTATACTGGAAGTTCGGATATAAAAGATTTACCTTTTGATTCTAACGGTTACCCATTACCCACACCTAATGGTGAAAGAGTGTTGTTAGGTTTTGATAGCGATAATAATCCAGTATATGACACTACGTGGTTTCAAAAAGCTGGTGGGTGGTATAGAGAGACTGGTGGTGTAAACCCCTCTATAGATATTACTGAAGGTAATAATTCACACGAAGGTGTTTATGATGGTGGTGGATTCTATATGAATCAATTTATAACATCTATTTACCCGAATCAAGTAACTAGTAATTTTGTATCATTAACCGGAAACACCATTTACACTAATCAATTTTTAAACTATAATAATGGTTTTATTAATGGTACAACAGATGAAGATATATTATATGTTACACCTATTAATCCACTAAATAACCAAATTATTACCGAAGGTATTGAGGTGGAATTTTCAGTTGTATCCTCCCCACCAATATCAGGTGGAACTACATTATTTCAAGACTTATGTAATCAAGCTAAAGAAGAATATGATAATTGGGTAGAATTAATAAAAGAAAATTGTGAATTAATATATTCTCCGGAATGGTTTAGAGTACAACAAAATTATAATATATCAAAAAACAATTTAAATAGAGAAATAAATAGTAGAATTGGTAATGATGATAAAAATGAGGCGTTAGAGATTTGTATAACAATAGATTGTGAAAATATTGAAGTTGTAGAAAATCCTTGTGATTTATACAATATGGTTAAAGAAGACGGTTTAATTTATTTTACCGATTCAAACGACAATAAAGTTAATTTTGATGCTTTCCCAAGATGTTGTGTCGCAGCAGGTGGACAATACTTTTCTTATATTAATCAAAATAATCAAGAATCTTTTTTCTGTGCCACTGAACCCCCTTGTATTGGTAACCCTGTTATTACTACTGGTGAAGCAGTTGTTTGGGAAATAGAGGGGGTAAACGCAGTACCTGATAATATTATAGAAATAAGACCAAATAATACACCAATATCTAAGTACGATAAAGAATGTGTAAAACAATCTAATGAAGTAAGATTTGATTCGGAAGAAAGTAGAATTTCATTTCTTAAAGACTGCACAACAAAAAGACGAAAAGAAAATGGTGTAGGTCAAAGTAATAATATATCAGGATGTTTTCAATTAACTGAGGCGGGAGAATACTATTTTGGTTTTAAAGTTAAACCAAATGAAACAGAATTTTCAACAAGAATAACTAAAGAAGTTGCATCTTTTGTGATATATGATAAAAATAATAACCCAGTAGGGTACATACCTAAAACACCAGGTATATCGTTAGCGTTAGAAGGTATACCAGCTATAAATTATATAAAAAGTAGAAATGGTATTGTATACCCTAACTACGAAAAACAGTTTAATCAAACCACTACTAAAGATGCTCAGAAGGCATTAGATAAATACTTAGAAGCGGTAAGGGCAGGTAAAGTAATTCAGAATTTTTATACTTATTTCACACCAATAGATTGTGATGGGAAGTCCACAACTATGATATCTAGTGAAGAATGTTGTGCATATTATGGGTTTAATCATTATTATGTAAACATAACAGACGAAGAAGGAAATAGAAGTACGGTAGTTTACTGTGAAGGTATTAATAATACAGGTGTAATAGTTGACAGACCAAATGGAGACACGGATAGTAAACCTTCTAATGGTAAACCTGCTAGTGGGGGAGGTAAAGGAGACTTATATAATCCACAAAAAGGTTTAGAAAAGGAAATTGAAAAAATAAATAAGGAACAAAAATCAGTAAGTGATAAAATAAAAAATAGTAAAACACTTACTAGTAAAGAAAAATCTAAATTACGTTTAGAAAATATAAATTTAGAACAACAAAAAATTGATTTAAGTAGTCAAAAACAAAGTTTGGAGATTAATCATAATAGAACTATTAAACCAGCTTTAGACAAAGGTTATACTAAATATACTTCCGGAAGTAACATTAACGCAGTTACTAGTAAAGGTGAGGAAATAAGTGTAATCAAAGATAGGAAAGGGGTATATAATAAAGATATAAAAGGAAATCTTGGTGAACAAGTAACTACGGATTTCGGTTCACCATTTGGGAATCCTGACTTAGAAGATGTAACTAATTGGAAATTAGATTCTGTTGATCAGTATGGGAGGATTACATTTAATCCAGTGGATAGAAATAGTAATAAAATTTTGAATTGGGAATCATTATCAGACAGTGGGGCAGATTTATATAAGGAATGTTGTTTAAGTAAAGGTTATGCTTTTGGACAATTTCAGATTAACCCAACAACAAATGAGTTAGTACCATACACCAACCAACCAAACAACTATACTAATGGTGCTACTTTTGATTCTTGTATCGAAAAGACTCATATTCCATGCGATGATTTAACAGACGTTAAACTAGTATTTGGTAGTAATGGTGAAGATGGGTTCTATTTACCGCAAAATAATGAAAGTAATGAGGTTACCATTAAGTTTGATTATATGATTAAATATGATGCAGAATCACTTATTAATTGTGCCGGTATAGAAATTTGTCCTATTCCATTAGACCTTTATAGTAATAGTATTTATAATTTAGATTGTAGAAATTTTATTGTTTTTACTAAAGGTGAAGAATATAAAAATATATTAGAAAAAAATGTATTACATATTGATACTGATATTTTATTATCTGAAAAAGATGAATTTGATATTAATTCCCCAGATAAAGACGGAATACCTAATTTAATACCTTACTGGGATACTAATAATATACAAGTATGGCAAACACCTGGAATACAACAAACAATAGATGATGATGGTGAATGTTGTACGGCATATGGTGGACAATATGTTTCTAAAGATTTATGGGGTGGAATTAATGATGAAAATGTTAAAAGGATTAAAAGTGATGTTGAAACAACCTTACAAGAGGTATATAAAAAAGGTATAACAACAAATGATGTTCCTGAATGGGTGGATGATGAATATAAAAATATTGTGTCACAACTTTTATTATATACTGAAGAAGTACAAAACATATTTAATAAAGAATGTGTAGAATATGAAAAATTTAATGGGGAAAATTATTGTGACGATTTTGATAAAATAATAACTACACCTAAAGTATGTGCGTTATTAGTACCACCAAAATTAGGTGGTTACAGTGAGATTTTAAAAGAATATTGGAGATTAATTAACCAACTACGTTTAATGTCAGAACAACTTACAATCTGTAATCAAAGAAATAAAAAAATATCTGAGTTAATTAAAAAAGTAGATAAAGAAAGAATTAATGAAGAATTAGATAGGGAAAATAAAAAAGAAGAAAGTAAAAAAAGTGAAGGTAATTTAGAAACCGAATATTCTATAAAAGAAAGAGAATATAGAAATATTGAAAAACAAATTAACGATATAGTAGAAGTAAAAATAGCGATAGACTCAGTTAAAGAAGAAAATTTACCTAAGATAAATTGTAATTTATATCAAGAACAATTAAAAACAATTCAAAATTTTAATGTTGAAGAGTTTTGTAGAAAAGAAAGTAATGGTGTTTCTGATAATCCCGATGTGGTATTTACCGCTTACAATAGTTGTTTAAATAAAAAAAGATTAGAATTAGGAGATGAATTAAAAAAATATCAAGAACTACATCAGAACTGTGTAAAAAGTAATGTAATTAGCGATGGAATAACCGAATCTACAATTAATAATGATACAGTTACTAAAAATAGATTAATTACTGAATATAATATCACATTACAAAATATAGATGAATTACAAACCACTGTGTTTTGTGAAGACATTTATTCACAAAACGAAGAATTAAGAGTTACTACTGAACAAACAAATAACATTCAAAAAAATGTGGACACAGTAGCTAAAATTTTAAACGTTGAAAGTGATAGTATAAGAAACGGTAATACTATTGATTTATCTACTTCACAAAAGATAGAAGTTAATAGGATTCTTAACACACAAAAAAATATTGAGAATAAGTTAAGGATTAAAAAAGAAGAAGTAGATGAAGACTTAAAAAAGATAGTTAGTGATAAGGAAAAAATAAAAAAAGAGCTTATTATAATTGATTCGGAAAAAGAAGAAATAATAAAGGATATTAAGGATGTTAAAGATAATCTAATAAAGAATTTAGGTGATATTAAACAAACTGAATGTTGTTTGGAAACTTATAAATTAGTTAGTGATATATTAACAAAGTTAATTAAGATTAGAAGTGATGTATTTTTCAAAACCGAAAAATTATATCAGAAATGGTATTATGAAAGGTATGATAATTATTTATCTTATTCTCAAGATAAAATGGCTACGGCTTTTGAATATTTAGATGAGTTAACATTAAGTTTTGATTTGGAGGTGGATAATAATACAATTGGATCAATACCATCTAATGATATAATAAGTAACTTAACCACCCTACCAATTATGGGGGACTCTAACCCTATTTGGGTATTTACCCCACAAAATTATAGTGGTGTAGTGATAGGTGGTTCACAATATAATAGTAATTTAATAACGGATTCTATGACTACCGCTTTAATAAGTCAAGGTTATAGTGGTTTAGATGCAGTTTTTGAACCTAAATGGCAAAACTTCGAATTAAAATTACCACAAAGTGTAATAGAGAACTTAAATGGTGCATATCCAGATAATCAATATTTCTTATCACTTACGTTAAAAAATTATGAGTGTAATGTTTGTATACTTATAGATAACGTCCAAATTAATTATAAGTCATTTGATATATTACCGTTCAATAATACTGAAGGTAACGGTTTACCTGAAATAAAATGTGTAATTGATAATAGAAAATCTTGGGTATATAAAGGGGATAGTATAAAACCAGTTATTAATTTACCTGATGGTAAATGTCAAGAAAATGAAGTAACATGTGCAACTCCATTACAAATAAACGCACAAAATAGATTATGGCAAAATTTAGAATATAGGTATACAGAGTATGATTTTAATCATTCTGACTTAATTATTAATTCTAAATCAGCTGCATTTCAAATAGATCCGTCAAAATCTATAGAATGTGACGTTTATAATTTTTGGAAAAATATAAATTGTAGTGAATGTCCTACCAGTTGTAGTAGTGGTGACACTGTTTATTATAGTGGAAGTGTTAGAGATAATAGTAGTGGTAGTTTATCAGCATATACATTAGATTTATCATTTTCTGCAACATCTACGCCACTTTTTAATTGTGATACATTAACTAATGCATTAATCAGTCAGATATCAGATTTAAAAAATCAATTTTATACTTTAACTGCAGATTATTCGTCATCATTATCAGCAACTTACTATGATTTACTAAATAAAGGTAAAACTTTAAGTGAATTTACTATAGAGACTAATAATTGTAATAGTGATACTATTGTTATCGGTAATTACAAAGATAATAATGAATTATTCAGTTTAATTGTTGAGGATGCAGACGGAACGTTATCCATATTTGAAAACTACATATATAATACAACAACTCCTTATACCGGTGGTAATCAAACAGAAATTTTAAGTGGGTATACTGCCCAAACATTTAATCAAACTACAGGACTAACAAAAGAGTGTTGTGTAAGTCTAAATAAACTTTTAAATAGTGAAGGTGAAAAAGGTTTAGGGTTAGGTAAAAATTACATATGGGATGATTCATTAAGTGGGTGTACTTGGAGAGAAATTAATGATGGAGACGGTGATTGTACACATTGTGGTAATACTAAACATTCTTCATTTACTGCAACTAGTAGTGGGGTAACATGTGAAGTAGTTAATAAAACTATATGTGTTAATCCTTTAGACTTTTTAGAACAACCACCATCAAAAATTAAAGTCAAAGAGGTGTTTGACGAAATGGTACAACGTAATCTTATAAATGCACAAAATAGACAAACAATTAGTGGTTATCCTACATTAAAATTATTTTATGAACTTTATTTAAGGGCTAATAATTGTGGGGAACAATATAGTGGAAAATTAACATACAACAACCTCTTCCAATTTATGGATTTAATTGGGGATTATTGGTTAGAATTAATTGAACAAGTTATACCTTCCACAACTATAATGGAGGGATGTGATAATTCAGGAAAAATATATAGAAACACTATTTTTGATAATAATAAATTTGTTTATAAAAAATATGTATTAAATTACTTAGATACTACTAATACTTGTAGTGTGAGTGGTGTAACGGATAATTCTATAGGGCAACAAAGTGTTGATGTGTCAGTAGAAGAAATATGTATAGGTGGTAGTTGTTTACCTGTTGAAAGTAATGAATGTCAAGAAAATATAACCCAATTACAACAAGAAATCACTGATTTAGAAACACAATTAGGTACAACGACCAACCAAATAAGTGCAGTAGAATTAGCGATTATAACAATTCAGAATGATATTACAAATTATAATAGTAATTCTAACTCTAATTCTAATAATACAGTAAAAGATAAAGAGACAAAAGATAAAGAGACAAAAGAACAAAAAGAAAAAAACCAAAGAGAGAAAGAACAAAAAAAACTGATAAAAGAGAGTGAACAAAAAGAGAAGTCACAAAAAGAAAGAGAAAATAAGGCTAGAGAAAAAAGAAACTCAGTAAGTAAAAAAAATAGTAGAAGTTAAAATAATATAGTATGAAACCTAATAAAAATATAAAAGTTAATGTGAGTAAGGTTAATAAAAAAACCCCTAGCCCACCGACTTCAACTAATCCTTACAATCCAAAACCACCTACATCACCCATTTCGGGAGGTAATAGTAAAGAACCATTAACTGGTGGTAGTAAATTACCTACTTTAGGTGGTGATATTATTGGTAATAATACTAAAGTACCTACACCAAATGTCGACACTAATCTTCCTACAATCGATCCACAATTAGAACAATTAAATAACCAACTTCAATCATTGACTGAACAATTAAATATATTAGTTGGTGAAGAAACGGGATTAAGTCAACAAATTTTAAATTTAAATACTCAGTTAGGTGAGTTAGAAATTGAATGTAAAGCGTTAGTTGCAGCACAGGTACAAGAACAACAAGAGTTTATCGATACCAAAAATGATTGTTCTTCATTAAGTATAGAAATAGAAATGGTACAACAACAACTAATGAATACACCTAATAACAGTGTCAGTGGTTGTACTACCAACTCTGAATATAATAGTTTATTAGAATATTTAGATGAATTAAGAGAAAAGTATGAAGAGTGTATTCAAGGTGCAGTGGCAACAAATGTAACACATTACAATACTACATTTATAACTCAGATATATGAGACTAATGAATATGAAGGAAATGTCACAGTAATAGGTGATCCTGAATGGGACGATAATGATCAATTAATAGAAGATTGTGTATAAAAGTAATAAAAAAATATATTTATAAATAATGGCGAAGATTACAGGAAATATTATAAATCCACTCACAGTAAAGGCAAATATTGTTATTGAAAACGAAGTGCGTACAGAATTAAATATTAATCTAAATATTAATTACTTAGCAAACTCTCTTTCACCTTCATTATTTACGGTAAATAGTGCTTATTTTATGGACAATTTTACACAAGTAAAAGATTTAATCTTTAAAAATGTTCCTGAGTCTTTAGGTAATAAAGCGTTAAATACTGCATCAATTAATAAATTGTGTTTATTTAAGTACGAAGTAAACGAAAATGGTATATTAAAAGAGAAACCTATTTTTGATAACATACCAATGCAATACATAGATGGTGGGAAAACTTATTTACATTATGGATCAATAAGTGAAAAGAAAATTTATTTAGGTTGGGAGCCTGTTAGTAATGAAGATAAATATCCACACGAAGAAAGATCAGATGTTTATGGTTTTGACTATCCACAATTTACACCTAGAGGAACACGTAAAATACCAATATCTGGTAGTAATGATACTTTATGTGGTCCGGTTACTTATGATGGTAATGAATATACCTACGATAGGTTAAATTACAATTGGATATTTGGGCAAAGAGCAGGAATTAACTTCCAAACTATAGAAACGGGTGCAACACCAGTTGTAATAACTGGTTCATCAGTATCACAAGAAGGTTGTTCATCAATATCAAACCAAAAAGGAGAACTATTATTCTATACTGACGGTAATACTGTTTATACTAGTGGTAATACAATCATGGTGGAAGGATTAAATCTAAGTAGTTCTGGTACTTCTACACAATCTTCATTAATAGTCCCTCAACCAAATAGTGATAATTATTATATATTTACTACAGATTATGAAGGTAACCCTAATGGGTTTGAATATAGTATTGTGGATATGTTAAAACAAAATGGTGATGGTCAAATAACACTAAAAAATATTAAATTAATCCCATTTGCTATTACTGAAAAAGTTACTGCGTGTTCACATAGTAACGAAGAAGATTATTGGATTATTACACACACTAGTGGGGATTCTAAATTTTATTCATATAGGTTAAGGACTAGTGGTTTAGTAAGTCCGGTAATTAGTAATACAGGTGTCACACATACAACTAGTAGGGGATATATGAAAACATCACCTGATAGTAAAAAAAATATTTCTTTACTTTATGATGAAAACATAATTCAGATATTAGACTTTAATAATACTGGTGGCACACTTTCTAATGAAATAGTAATCAGTGGTGATACACATTTTATAAACGGACCATATGGGTTAGAATACTCATCAGATTCATCTAAATTTTATGTAAGTGATGGTGCGTCTTATAAAATTATACAATATGATTTATCATATACATCAGCAACAGATATGATGAATAATAGTATTGTAGTTGCTGACTTACCTAAAGATAGTAGTTTAGGTGCATTACAAATGGGTCCAGATGAAAAAATATATGCTGCAGATTATCTAAAAGATTTTTTACATGTTATTCATAGACCTAATGGTTTGGGTGTACAGTGTAATTTTAAAGAACAAAGTTTTTCTTTAACAGGTATTAGTAGTGGTGTTACATCTACTTGGGGGTTACCAAACGTAGTGACTAGTAAAACATTATCGTGTGATAGATATGTTTATGTATCTGATAGGGATAGAACCCCATTTGATTTCGAATTAGTTATGAACGATGTTTCTGATGTAATAACACCAAACAAACTTAATTTCACTGCTGAAGTTTACCCTTTTAATATTAATGCTGGTGCATTTAGTAGAGAACCACTATATGAAGAATTTTATGAATACAGTAGATTTAGTGGTGAAAGTGGTACAACTTTAACTATACCACTTAATAGAATTAATGAGGGAGAGTTCTTAATTAAAGGTTATTATGACTATCCTATAAAAACACTTATACAACACCAATTAGGTATTAGAAGAAATACCGTTAATACATATAAAATAGGTAGTGAATATAACATTTATAATCCTGAAACAGATTGGTATTTTTTAAATATATTTAAAGCTGAGCAACCATTTTTTGTTAATACAGATGTTGTTGACACTAATCAAATTGCAAATTTAACTGTTTCCTCTAGAATTACTACATCAGGACAAACTAGATTTAGTTATGAATCATTATCTGATCCTATTGTAACTTATAATGGTATACAATTAGCTAAAGGTTTAGAATATAGTTCTAATACTGAAACTGCTGGTGTTTCGTATGTAGAATTTTATGAACCTACATTACCTAATAGGTTAGTAACACTTGCGTTTGTAAGAGAGGGACAACCTAATAACTTAAAAGTAGATACTTATACTGTTACATCACCTATTGTTAGTGGAGAAACAAATCAACAAACTGATGACGACAAATTGTATTACAATACAACAAAAGAAACTTTTGAGTATTACCTACCAGTAAGACCACAAGGTGATGTTGGATTATCTATTAATGGTGAACTATTATCACATAATATTGAATACTTACAATCATCATCTGATTTAAGAAGAATGATTATTTTGGTAGAAGTAAAACCAAAAGACATTATACAAGCATTTTATAGTCCAGTAACTGGGTTATTTGGGCCTTTACAAACTAACACACCAACATTATCTTGGACAATAACTAATAGACCTATTATAGGGCAAAGTGGTGTTTTTACTGTTGAAGTAACGGATGAGGAAGATAAGTCTTTTGAGAATATAAAATATATTTCAACTACACCTTATATAATAGGAGAAAATAGTTATTCTGTGGAAATGGATTTTAGTGAAGCAACTGCAGGAACAAAGTTAATATATAGGGTAAAGAACCAAAAGTTTTATACACCTATAGTTGGTGAAATAATAACAAGTATAGCTTATAGTGATACAATTCCGATAGAAATAGTATCAAATAAGGGAAATATTTATTAATAATATTTACATTGAGCATATTTATAATAAAATAATAATTAGTAATGAGTTACATAAATAAACAAAATACCGCACTAGTAAGAGTTAAGTTAACTGACATAGGTAGAGAACAATTAGCCCAAGGAAAATTAACATATAATTCTTGGTTAGCTGGTGATTCAGAAGTGGATTATAATTACATTAAAGGTTGGAAAGAATTCGTACCAAATAGTGACGCATCCACCGGTGAGTTTTATTTTTATGGTGGCAACGGTACAGTAACAAAAAACATTTATTCTAAAGTATTAAGACCTAAAGATGAACAACCTTATTTTACTTCTTTTTTATTAGATAATAGTAATAATTTTATACAACCTATTGATACTAATAGTAGTTTACAATTAATTAAAGGTGTGGTGAGTAATGAGGCAGCAGATAGAGGATTCTTTTCAGGATCAACTGTGGATTTAGGGTTGACGGCACAAACATCACAAACTTTTATAAAAGAAAGTGGGACGATAGACTTATCTAATTTTACGGGTGAAATAGATACAGTACCTTTTATTCAAGGAGTTTTAAGTGGAATAACACTATCTGCGACTAATGCAGATGATTTTATTATGTTTAGATTTAGTAATCCGACATTAGGTGATATAACTACTCCTGATATGACAGATGCAACAATCAATCAGTTTTATAATATTACTAATATTAGTGGATCAACAATTAAGGTAGATAGAGAATTACCTACATTAAGTGCATTTGGGGGAACAATAATTACATATTATACTTTACCTGGTGGTGATGATCCAGAAGATTCTTATTATGGTTTACCATCCTTATCTTCTTATTGGAACACAGGAACACTTTCTTTTGACAGTAGTTGTGATATTTGTGTTGAGAATATACCGGTATGGAATATGAATAACGTTTGGACAGAAAATATGGCTGGACAATGGAAAGACAGTGATGAAAATTATCACAGTCATGATTTATTCGGTTCAGAACAATATGCTGGAACAAAACAATTTTTAAAATATAATGAAACACCTACATTAAATTTAAGTAGTGATAGATTATCTGTTAGTTATATGGATCCCTACATTAAAGGGATATCAATAATACATTATACTAACAGTTGTATTTCTAATTTCTATGGTGAGATGTTTAATATAGACGGTAATAGTGGTAAATTACTTAATTTAGATATACCAGTTCTTTGGCATAGAAGAAATGAAGGAACAGGTAGTGGTACAACATTAGGTATGAGGTTTGTGAGTGATACCATTGAAAAAACACTTACTAATACAGATATTGAGTATTATGACTTAATTGAATATAGTGGTATGAGTGTTACACCTAATTCACCATTATCGGTAGGAAAAGTATTTCCACAATTAAAGATAGTTGTTATTGATAATGAAGAATTATTAGCTGCTATGTCTTACAAGTCTAATAGAAATTATACTTTACCTGATTTATCGGCAAGTTTAATACCACCAATAGATGGTGACTGTACAGGATGTATAGATGCTGGAGAAACAATGTATTTAACTTATGGTTTACAATACAGTGGTACTAGTGGGTTTACATCAGTTTTACCTTGTCAAAGGTATACTATTTTAGATAATAATACGGCAACAGATAAAGATTTACAATTTAGAATAAATAATGTAGATCAATTACCTTATATGAGAAAAATTGAATCTCCTTCTTATGATGGTTACGGTTTCTACTCGAATAGGTTTGTACTATTAAGTCAAAAAATTAATAAAGCAAATCAAACTAGACCAAATCCTTCAGAATGGAGAGAAATTGATTATACTAGTGTTAATATTACAAGTGGGGCATCACAAACAATAAGTCCTTTCTTATTAGAAAACCAAAACAGTTCTAATACTGGATTTATATTAAAAGGTAGTCAATATAATAGTGCTAGTGGTAATACATTTAATTTAGGTGTAGAATTAGACTTACCTAAAGGTGAAAGTTATGGTAAATTAAATTTTGGAGACGAAAGATTATTCTATGGAAATTTAAGAACTTTCATCGGTGCAACAATTTATAAAACTCTTTTCACAATTAACGTTGATGGGGCACAATTACAAAGTAGTTCTAATACCACTTACAATATAGGTGAAGATAGATTTGTATCCGAAGTTGGTATATTAGATAATGATGGTAATTTAGTAATGGTTGGAAAACTTTCTAGACCAATAAGAATAGCGGATAGTAGTACTGCCTCTATTGAATTAACAATTGATTTTTAAAAAATATAGAGATGGGATTTATTAGTTCAGCGAACACAGTATCAATAACTGCAAAATTAACATTAGCTGGTAGACAAAGATTATTAACACAGAGTAACCAAATACTAACACATTTTGTGTTAGGTGACTCAGACGCAAATTACCAAACAAGTGGTTTATTAACAACTGGATTAGTACCAGCTAACAGTGGTGATTTAGGGGAGAATGGTGGTATAAACGATAACATTGACGTAGGTGTAGGTATTAAAAATAAATTATATTTAAGTAATACCCAAATAAGTATAAAATCAGTAGAGTCTGGTTCTAACGTAATAACTAACACTACTGTACCTTTAGGTGAAACAGTTGTTAGTGGTAATAATTTAACTTACACTATTATAGATAAAAATGATAAAACATCTTCTTTCACAAATTATTTTGAAAGTTTAAGACTACCAATATTAGAATCTAAAAAAAATCTTTTTACAGGTACAACCTCTACTAAAGGTGGTTGGTTAGATACTGCATTTAGTGGTTTAGCCGCAAATAAAGTATTAATGGTAGTTATTAATAATGATAGTTATGGTGAACTGATTGATGGTAAGACTATAAAAACTACTTTACCTATTGTAACTGGATACACATCTGGTGGAGAAGCAACTGGTATTACTACTTACGATTGTTACTCTACATTTGTAAATAGTGGACAATATAGTTTAGTACAATTAGACGCAAGATATAAAGACGGTTCGGTTTTTACAAATGGTTTGTTTGGTACTGATTTTCCAGTTAGTTACATTGTTTCCGACAATGTTGAGAAACCAAATGGTGACCCACTTAAGAGTTGGTCTACAGGATACGATCAAGTTAAACCTTTTAGTGTAAATAATAAACAACTTATCAATACAAAAACTATCACACCAACAAATATTAATAAAGATAACATTATTGGTGTGGCGTATTTGGATAAGGGTATTTTAGCATTTACAGATCCAACCATAGTTAATAATATTGGGATAGACGTAAGTGGTTTTAGTGAAACAGAAACTATTACTAATGATTTAGGTTTATTTTATTATTCGGGAGGTTCATATAATACAACTGTAGATAGTGTAGTAAATAATTTAGTACAAAATATAGTATGTATTGCTGGAAGAGGAGAATTTTTCAGATCTAATAACCCAACAATTGATATTAATGATCAAGTTAGAATTACTGAAGTAGGTATTACAGATGTAACTGGAGAAGTTTTGGCTATCGGTAAAGTAGATAGGCAAATTATTAAAAAGAAAAATGATTTTGTAATATTTGATGTACAAGTTATTTTATAAATAAAGTTTTTTAAACTTTAATAAATAAATGTTTTATAATGAGTAGAATACTAGGATTAGATGTATCCACAAAAACCATAGGGATTGCATTATTTGAAGATGATGGTAAAAAGGGAAAATTACAGTTATTAACACATATAACACCAAAAGTTAAACCTAAACCCTTAAATAATATAGAAACTTTAATTAAAAAAGTACAAATATTTGAGAAAGATTTCTTAGAGAAGTATGGGGATATACAAATAGATAGAGTTTTTATTGAAGAACCTTTATTGAGATCTAATAACGTAAATACTGTAGCAACATTATTACGATTTAATGGGATGATATGTAAGTCTGTGTATGAAGTTTTAAACATTGTGCCAGAATTTGTTTCTTCTTACGATGCTAGAAAATTTGCATTTCCAGAATTAATGCAAGTTAGAGAGGTAAAAAAATCTGGAGAAAGATACACTGATAAAGAAATACAAAAAAAGAAACCTGTGTTATTCGGTGGATTATCTTTTGATATAGATAAAAAAGTAATCATCCACCAAAAAGTAAGTGAGATTGAACCACAAGTGGTATGGATGTATGATAAACACAATAAATTAACTAAAGAAAATTATGATATGACTGACGCATATGCATGTGTGTTAGGTGGTATGAGAAAATGTGGAGACTGGAATTAATTTGGTTTTCCAAAATAAAATTCTTATATTTGTACAATGTCACAATTAGTTGTAGAAATATTAGAGGATGTATTAGGTAATTCTAAAAAACATTACGAAAATAAAAGTCAAATTTCTTTTGATTGTCCAGTATGTTCCTCAGTAAAAGGTTTAGATTGTGGAGACGGTAAAGGTAATTTAGAAGTTAATTATCACCATCATGTTTACAAATGTTGGGCATGTTCCGAAACATATGGGACACACGGAACACTTAACAAACTTATTAGAAAATATGGTAATAAAAACCATATGAAACAATATCAATTAGTAATACCAGACGAAAAGCGTATAATACCTGATAAAGAAAAATTAGTAATAAGTGGACTACCTAAAAATTTTACTCCGTTAACTATTGAAAGGTCCGATAAAGGATATAATCAGGCAATTAAATACCTTTCGAAAAGAAATATTGGTATAGACTTAATTAAGAAATTTAATTTAGGATACGCTAATGTGGGTGACTATATAAATAGAATTATATTCCCATCATATGATAGTGAAAATAACATAAATTATTTTTTAGGGAGAAGTTTCGAAAATTATACCAGACTAAAGTATAAAAATCCTGAAGTATCTAAAATGGATATTATATTTAATGAAGGAAAAATTAATTGGGATTCCAACATCTATTTAGTAGAAGGTGTATTCGATCATATAACACTACCTAACAGTATTCCTATGTTAGGTAAAGTCCTAAATGATTTATTAATGAAAAGGTTAATTGATGATGCATCCGCTAAAGTAATAATAGTATTAGATAATGACGCGGAGAAAGATGCAATCAATTTATATAAGAAATTAGAAAGTACCAAATTAAATGGTAGAGTGTTAATGGTTTATATGCCTAAATATTATGATTTATCTGATGTACACCAAAAATTAGGTAGTAAAGGTGTAATTAAATTAATTACCACCGCAAAAAGAATCAAAGAAAGTTTGTTATAGTTAAAATTTTTTCTTACATTTACGGTATGAAATTATTTTTAGACGATATTAGGAATCCTTACGATGTTTTTAAGTTAACAATTAATCCACTATATGAAAGTGATAAAGATTGGGTAATAGTTAGAGACTACTATCAATTTATTGATGCAATAAATAAGTTTGGATTACCGACACATATTTCTTTTGATCATGATCTTTCATATGATGCATATTTACCTGAAAACCAAAAAGGAGATATAAATTATGATAGTCTTAAAGAAAAAACAGGATATGACGCTTGTAGGTGGTTATGTGAGTATTGTTTAGATAAAGGTAAAGATATCCCAGCTTATTTAGTACACTCCGCAAATCCTGTAGGTGCAGAAAATATAAAAAAATATTTAGAAAACTTTAAAAAACATTTGGTGGTTTAAAATATTTTTTATATATTTACAATATGAAATTACAAAACATAATAGAGGAATATCACGCAACCAATAAGTTTAGACTAATAAAAAGGTATACACTAATGAAAAAAATTAGATCATTAATGGACCCAATACACTTAAAGGGGATACACCCAATATTATATACAATAATTTTTAAATAAAAAGATATGTTAAATTTAAGAGAACAATTTAATTATGTTAATAAAGTTGTTAATAGTTGTGAAACAGAAGAACAGAAGAAACATGTATATGAATGGGCTGAAGAATGGTCTAAAAGGATGAAACGTAATTACCCACAAAAAGTAAGTTCTTTCATGGATTTATTTTTAGATGTAATATCCACAAAACGATAAATAAAATGGTAGATAATGAAGAATACGAAAAATGTAAGAACGATAAGTATTATTTTTTTAAGAAGTACGTTTTAATAAATGGTGAAGAACCTATTATGAATAGAGAACAATTTAATAATATGATAATATCGTGGAACAACCCACATAAAACGTTAAAATCACAACGACCATACAACCAGTATTCTTCATTCGATGGATCAATTAACGATTGTGGGGACGCAAATGAGTATTAACACTAAAATAATTTAACAAATGAAAGAATTAATAAAACAACTAGCAGAATCAAGAAATAAGACAAATGAACTTCTTGAAGAAATAGAGAAGTATAATGATGGTTATATCTACAGAGTAGGCACTCATCATTATGGTTCATTTAATGGGATAGAGTATACTAACTATTTTTCCGCTAAAGAACACCTGGATGAATACTATGGAGATAACGGTATAGTATCTTTAGAAACAAACAATAAAAAGTTTGCTAAAGAAGTTGAGAATCATGCAGGATTAAATGGTCACCCTGTAGTTATTATTGAATCAAACCAAAACAAAGATGATTAGTAAATTTATAAAAAAGTTAAGGGGGAAATATATTTGCTCTAAAAAAGGTCATAAAGTAAAAAAAAGTAGTATATCAATGTTTGAAGGTGGTATTTGGCTTCTTTACAGAATAGAAGGTGGTGAATTAAAAACATACGGCTATTATACAGACTATGATAGGGCTGTATTGTGGAGTGAAAGTGGCGAGTATTCTATTGTAGAATGTAAAACCTGGGGATAATATTACCACTAACACAGGAATATACCACAATAAACCAAAACAAAGATGAGTAAAGAAGAATTAGATAATTTTTTATTAAAGTTACTTAACGCAGAAAAAGTCGGTATTAGAAGAAAGTTAATTGCAATGAAGAATTTTTTAGAAGAAAATACAATACTATTAAACCAAAACAAACCTCTACCACCGCCACCACCTAAAGATAGAGAAATACATATAAGTGGAAAAAGTAGACATAAACGATAACGTTTTAATGCTTGCTAATGATACAACTAAACAATGTTATTAACGAATTAAAGAGATGATTATGAAGATTAAAGAAGAGGATAAAGACCTTAATTATTGGAAGAAAAATTGTGAAGAGGATTATTTACATACTCCAATTAGTGTACTGAGGTATATTACTAAACTTGAAAGCAAAGTTAATAGTGTTGTTTTAGATGATGTTATAAAATGTGATTGTGGATGGAATAATAAATAAACCAAAACAAAGATGAGTAAAAGAGAACCAAAACATATAGGAGAAGTAATGTCTGATATTGCCGAAAGATACAATAAATTAACCAAAACAAAGATGAGTAAAGAAGAATTAAACCAATTAGACAAATCTGAATTAGTAGATTTAATATATGATTATTGGACTCAATTGAAAATTCAAGCTGATAATGGGATAAGTGACAAAGAGAGGTTTATCCGGGA
>Ga0257114_1000766_pt1 | contig 24505 bp, 24 predicted proteins | sample SI112_10mmetaG_FD_190149 | JGI IMG/M metagenome (GOLD analysis project Ga0257114, IMG submission 190149) | Marine microbial communities from Saanich Inlet, British Columbia, Canada - SI112_10m | ecosystem: Environmental > Aquatic > Marine > Inlet | place: Canada: British Columbia | collected...
TACCATTACACTTTTTCGTATGATGGCACGCAAGAAAGCGAGCGGGCCGCACGGCGTTATCTTGAGAACGGGCAGACAGTAGCGGTCACTTTCTACAATGAAGATGGCAAGTGTAACGCGCACGCTGCAAAGCAGATTCTACCCCGGTCTTATGCTCTCGATGGTAAGCGGTTCCAAGTTATAGATGGTGATCCTACCGACTGGAGAATAGGCGACCCGTCCGGGGTAATCGTCGGCCTACGTTTAAAGGCCGCCACCCGTGCCAGTCGTGAGCGTGCAATCCGCACGGGCTTCGCTCAGTTGCATACTCCGAAGCACGGCCCCTTCACTGCAGCCGGTCGGGCCGTCGAGTACGCTTGAGCCTGCAGCCTATCGCCTGCAGTTGTTGCCCGGTCTGCCCGTCATGGTAGGCCGGGCTTTTTTGTGCGCCGATGGAATCGCCCTGGGTGATTGTCTGCAGTCGTGCGCCCTGGGTGCGCCCGGTTAGGTAAGATCGGGCCGGGCTTCTTTCTTTCTATCGTGTCAAGAGTAGGCAGGCAGTGGTGTATGTATTTATGTACGGTACTCTTTTCTTTTACCGGGGAAGGGGGTGGACGGGAGGACTGCTCCCCTGTGCCACGTATCCCCCGTGTATATATAGGCTTCTTTAGACTCATGGCCTCCCCCCCCCAGCCAGCAAAGACTATATATATCTTCAGGTGCTGGATTTTTTTCAGTTTTGCAAACCGGGGTTGACGGCTACCTGCACGGCGTGGTTGAATATGTGCAGAAAGGAGGTGCTTGATGGCAACAATGCACCAATGTGACCCGCCTCTTTGGGTCAATACTCCCATTGGAGAAGGCCACTGCTTGTTCCTGTTAGACTATGGGCCAAGTATCAATACCGTTTGGCTGGTACATTTATTCGATAGCGGCAAGGTGCTACACATCGACTCTAGTGAAATACGTATTATGGGAAACGAGATGTACGGCATTCCGCACCCAACTAAACCTGAAAGGGCAATGAACAAATGAGTGAGGGAATATTGAGCGGAGAAGGGCTAATAGCGTCAAAGGATATCGCTAAATACCTAAAAGTGTCTTCTAAGCACGTAAGGAGGCTTTGTTACAGAGGGGACATGCCGAAACCTTACAGGCTGGGCCACCTCCTCAGATGGGAGAAGTCTGAGATACGGGAATGGCTTAGTCGTGCAAAGATGACCGAAGGCGAATCGTTGCCTTGCCGAAATCCGAACGGACGACTAGGGAAGGAGGGGGACAAATGAGTGGATGGCTTATCATAATAACTGGTCTGATTTACCTATGGGTAGCAATAGAGCAGTCGTTTGAGGGGAACATTGGATTAGGGATCGCGTACCTAGGGTACTCGTTTAGTAACATAGGTTTATACATACTTGCAGCATAGGAGTAGTGATGACGCAGGAAGAAACAAGATTAACCAAGATTGTCCATGACTATTCAATGATTACCGCTACTTTGTATCGAGACTTGAACGATGCAAAGGAACGTATTAGTGATCTTGATGAATACAACAAAAAGTTAAAGAAGCATTTAACTAGAAGCGAAAACGCAAGGGGGAACTGGAGGAACTTGGCTAGACAACTGAAGGACGACTTATCTGTTCAACTAGGGAAGGAACCTTGTAATGAACGACCCATCGATAGTAAAGATACAGCCGTGGGAATATGAGTACGCATATCAAGTAGGGATACGAAGGTTCACAGAAAACTGGGGGAGGAATGACGCTAGTTATTACGACAGGAGCAAAATGGAAGAGGATCGTAATGCTCAGTCGGCTGCAGCACTATGTGAACTGGCAGTAGCAAAATACCTAAACCAATACTGGCATGCATCGGTATGGCGAGCGGCTGCACATCGTTCGCACAAACACTTACCTGATGTTGGTAATAACATAGAAGTAAGGCGGGTACGCACTGCTAAGGGCGTAACCGTCAGGAAAAACGACCGCGACAAAAGAGTATGGGGAGCAAAAATAATCGATCCAGAATTTCGACGAATCCAGTTACTAGGCTACATAGAGGCTAATGAAGCATTGGAAAGGGGAAAGAAAGATATCGTGGTAGTTCCCTTTCAGTACTTAACTAAGCCTTGGGAAACAAGTTGACACTGGCAAATACACACTTAAAATTTAGGCAACCATTGTGAAAGCGGTCTAGCCAACCGCATATGCGACCCTCAACGTGCTTTATCCTTTCTACGTTGAGGGTCGTTTTTTTATGCAATGACCATAAGTATTGTGAGTGTTCATAACTAAAGGAGAATACGATGCCCAAGGGTGTACCTAAAACCGATGGCGAAAAACTTAAAGACAAGTTTGACGCTAACTATGGCAAGATGAAATCGAACTTCAGAAAAGGTGGTGCGAAGAAGGGTCGCAATAAGTCACAATGTGATTGTCCAAAATGCAAAGCCAAGAAATGAATGTATGCGTAAATCGACCGCCAACGTACCGCAGTTTCAAAAATACTGTTGGGGCATGCTCCCTATCAGGCGTGAAGCAGTAGACGAAGAATCAGTCTTTGACTGCATCTTAGTAGCAATCCAGACTTGGCCGGTTGAGAGGCTGGCTCAAACAGAGGCTGGAACTATTGAGGAAGCAGAGGCGTTAACGGAAACGGCATATGACATACATCGAGTTCTTGAGTTTGTATATGGTGACGAGCGTTGGAAGGGCTACAGAACAATTGGCATTGATTGCCTATTGCCTGAGTTGCTTGCAATCATGTGCCATTGGTGGCGGCGGCGAAAAGACAACAGAGCAAAGATACTACTCTGGAGAAGGAAGTGGGTGATGAGCGATGAGTGAACTTAGCGCACTAATGGATTCGCTAAAGAAGGCAGCAGGCACGAAGAGCGTCATTCCGCTAAAGACCAAGGCGTTGCTGGAAAACGACCTTCTCAAGCAGCAATTTATCGAGGCCAACGGAGTAGATGCCTACAACAGGGCGGTTGAGAAAGGTGGTGCGTATGTCAATGCTGACGGCTTTAAAGAGATACCACCCGGCAGCCCGTTCACTAGAGGTGCTGCTGCTACTGGCGTTGACCCGGCCAATCCACGTAGGAACGAAATGCTTGTTGAGTTAGGCGGCGAGGCTGGCCCTGCACCGAAAGTTGTAGGTGGCGAGACACGAACAAACCTTATGCAGCCAGATAAGTACTACGTTGTTCAACCGGATGGTTCTGTAGCAAGAAGCCCCGAGTTCATGGGTTCTGTCCAATACACCGACCCCAAGACCGGCAAACCAACGCATGACTTCGCAAAGGAGTTGCAGTTTCCTGACGGAGGATATTTGTATCACAAAGGAGTCAATGCCCAACCTGCGATGCGTCCATCGATTGGCGTAGACCCATCTGTAGGAAACGAAGGCGTTCGCATATACGGAGGAAATGTTCTTGGCGACATTCGCACAAAACAGGGCGGGCCTAACAGGGAGTACCGCGATCTTCTTGCTATCACACGAGAAGGCGGTACTGTGCCAGAGAACATGGAGCGATTGAAGTCGCTGCTTCTCACAGCAGGTGCAGCAGGTGCAGCCGGTCAGGCAGAAGCAGCAATGCCTGACGCACAACAGCCACAGCAGCAAGAAGTGAAGCAACCAACAGACACGCAGAGTACATATGTCGAAAACATATACGACTACGTACAGAACCAGCAATTAAGTAACGAGTATGTTAACGACATTCACGCTACAGTGCAGCACATCATGGGGCCAGAGGCAGGTGTAGATTTAATAAAAAGGATGGATGCAGCCACGAAAGCAGACGGCAAAGATACCTATAGTTTCTCCTATGGGATGATGCTCATGGTGGCAGCAAATGAAACCAACGGTGATATTGGACAAGCGGCAGAACTGCTGCAAGGTCGATTAGAATCTATGGACGAGGCCACATTAAGGGATATCGGGGCTGTGTCCCAAGCACACTTTGATGGTAAGTACAAGATTCCTACATACCGAACGCAAGAACAACTAGATCAGTTAGGGAAAGAGTTCGGCGGGAATCCAGATCAGTACCTAACTCCCGAAGGTGTGATAAATCATTCGTATCTTCGTGGAGCAGACCTTGCACTTGCTGGCGTGAAGGAAGACTTCTACAAGGTTAGGCCACAATTCAATAACGATCAGCCTAGGCCGTTTGGTATGGGCATGGCATCAGCCGGTTTCGATGCCGGAATAAACGCAACACCACTACAGGGAGACGAAGAAGTTGAGAAAAGACTGTCAGAAGCAAACAATCTCTATGGAGTGGCTAACATACCCAAGACGCTTGCACCCGAAATGCAAACAATCATGCTGCCGGACGGGACTCCTAGGTACTATATGTACAGGGATGACACGGTTATGGGGCAGTTGGGGAACATCCAAGGGCCGATGTCGAACATGAACCCTGTTGGAAGGACGCAGAATTTCCTCAACTCGTTCAGAAGTCCACTTGCCGACATGGATATGGCAAACAGATCGGGCATTCCTAGAGAAGACATACGTCAAATCGGTGGCTACATGCAGCAGGCAGAGGATAGGCCAGTAGGAATAATGCCAGAAGGTACAACCCCTGAAGCATTTAGCGACAAAATTAAGCGATACAAGGACTACGCAGGCAAGGTTGCGGTTAGAACAGAGGAGGAAGCAGGCCCGGCATTCGGTGCATTAATGGGATACGAGCCAATGGATAGGCGTTTCTTGTCGGGTTCGCAGAAAATGCCTCTTAATTTATTACCAGATGCAACTCTAGATGTATCAAACGCATTAATTCCGTTCGCAGCGGCTGGTTATCAGGGTGCAAAGACACTGGGCAAGCCACTTATGCAGGTAGGTAAAGCAGCAGCAGGAGGATTTGGTGCGTCATTATTGTCCCCCAAGGATGATGCCGTGGCCGAATTAGTGGCGGGTACAGCGATCCCAACAGTACTTACAGGCACAAGTTTCCTCTCAGTACCAGACGCTAACGAGGTAGGGCTAATCAGTGGGACAACAGCCACAGACCCAGACTTCTTCAAGAAGTTTGACGCTGGTACGGAGCAGATGGCGAAGGAAGGTCAGGAGGTTTACGAGGAACTTGATCCTCTTTACAGAAGAAAACCAAAAGAACATAAGACTCCTTTAGGCTTCCCTGCCGGAGTACCAAAACCGTATTAATAATTCGTGCTTTTTCCTATGGTGAGGTGCTGCCCATAATGGGTTTACCTCGTATGGGAGAACGACATGAGCGAAGAAGAAATATCCGATTCAGAAGTAGTCGAAGACGTAGCCGCCGAAGCAGTGGAAGACTCCTCTCAGGAAGTTCCTGCGGAGGGTGGAGAGCAGCAGGCAGAACAGGCTGATGTCTGGAATCATTTCCGTGGGATGGATCAGTTCCAAGGGAAAGATGACAACACAATTGCCCAGTCTTTGTACGAAGCAATGCAACGTGAAGACGCTGCAAATCGTGCTTTACAGCAGTATCAGACAGTAGTACCTATTGCTCAAGAGTACTTGCAGAATAGAGACCAGTATGAGTCTTGGAAGTCACAGCAGTTCCAAGGTCAGCAGTCGTCAGGGAGCGTCAGTGGCAGTCAGCAGCCGTCACCAGCACCCGAAGAGAAGCCTTGGTGGAGTCCACCTGAAATAAAGGATTCTCACAAACGGTATCTAATTAAGGATGAACAGGGCAGGGACACAATACACCCCGATGCCCCCCTAGATGCCAAGGCTTCTTTAGAAGAATATATGAATTTTAGAGCAGATTTTGCTCAAAAGTTCTTAGATAACCCTGAACAAGCACTAGGGCCAATGGTGGAAAAAGTCGCTGTACAGCGGGCAGAATCCATTATTGACGAGCGAATGGGGCGTATGCAGGACGAGCAATACGTCTCTGGGCTAGAGGCCGACAATAAAGATTGGCTTTATGACGAAAAAGGAAATGTATCTGCAGAGGGCATGGCAGTCCAAAAGTATATTGCAGATGCTAAACAAAACGGCATTGCCGGTGCGAAGGCCCGTTGGGACTATGCAACCAAGATGGTCGAGAGAGATTTACTCTTGCAGGCCGTCAACAGGATGCAGGGTGGTCAGCAGGCTCAAGCCCCGGTAGCCCAACAACTTGTTCCACAGCAACAGCAACCGACAGCGGATCAAAGAAACATGGAATACTTGAGGCAGCAAGCAGCAAGAACTCCGAGTCAGCGATCAGCGGCGGGAACTAATGCAGCGGAAAAAGACACTAGTGGAATGACGTTCGCTGAAAAACTGCAGGCAGTTGCTCAGGAACAAGGTTACCTTTAACAAACTATTTCTAAAAAGGAATAATTAATTATGGCTAGTCCAACCGACTGGAGCCGAGTTATTGCAACTACGATTGTCCAGCATCTTCGTGAAGAAGAGTTGACGACATTTCGTAAGTTCAAAATCTTTGCAATGCTGGAGTCATCCGGCAATGTTTTAATGAACCAGTCGGGCCGTGGCTTTGACTGGAATGTTCGTTATCGCAATGCTCCTGTAACAGGGAATACCGGCGACACACCACGAACATTCTCCCGTGTCAACATGTGGAAAAAGGCTGAGTTGCCTTGGCGTGGATTTACGACAACTGACGCGATTTATCGCCGTGAGATGTTAGAAAATCGCGGGCAACAAGCACTGGTAGACGTTGCGTCGAAGATGGCTGAAAGACTTCAAGAAAGTCTTGAGCAGCATCTTTCCTATCAGCCATACGCTGATGGCAGTGCAGCCGGTCATGAAAATGACTTCCACGGTCTTGAGAGTTTCCTCAAGTACAACGGTACTGTTGACGAGTCGTCAGCAGGCGTAGCAGATGTTGATAGTGCAACTTCTGGTGCTTACTACACTGGCACGGCAGATCGTTTTGCTCACCCAATGGATACCTATGCAGGTCTTAGCACCAAACTAGGTTACTACGGTGGTGGTCGAATGAGCGGTACTACTGGCACATGGCCTGATGTACCAGTCGATCCAGAACTAGATTTTTATTCCCCAATTATTGTCAACTACAATGCAACATCGTTTAACGGTGCTGGTGGTGGACAGAACTGGAAGAGCAATTGCGTCTTTGCTGTTCGTGAAGGTATTCATCAGTGCAAACGAAATGATACCCGCGAAGCACAGATCGATCTCGTAGTGCTTGACCGTCACCTCTACATTCAGTTGTTGAACACCTACAAGGATCAAGAACGAATTGTAGTCAGTAAGGAAAACGGGCTGAAGGCTCTAGGATTTAATGACGCAATCACGATTGATGGCGTTGAAGTAACGAGTGAGTACGCTTGCCCAGCGGGTAAGGGTTACGGACTTTCAATTGGCAACATGGAAATGCGTTGCCTTGAGAATCAACTCATGGTAGCAGAAGGGCCATTCTTCTCAGAAGAAACTCAGTCCTACCGTTATGCTTGTTCAACCCTTGGCAACTTGCGTTTCAAGTCGCCTCGTAACTTCTTCCTGCTCGATGGCGTATCTACACCTGCTTAATAAGGAGTTGACTTTAAATGTCTAGTATTTTTTCAGACCCATTCTGGCGTAGAGGCTCCACGCTTCTCACCGGAGAACCAATAGAACTTGATGCTTCTAGCAATCCAGTTGCAGGCACGGAGGTCATTGGGCAGGTGAAAGCCTTCCAAGACGTTTCGCCTACTGGTCAAGGAACCCGACACAGTAACAAACTTGTTTACTGCATCGGAGTCCGATACCTTGGATCGACAGTTGCTGACGCTTCTACAGTTGCTGGTGTGCGATATGCACTAAGTGCTGATCAGACCACGATTACTTCCGCACGAACGAAGGTTAATGCTGACGCAGCAGTACCTTCTGGTGTTCTTGACGAGTACCTCACCGGGGAACTCCGACAGAATGACATAGTGTGGCTCGTTGTCAAAGGCCCATGCGAAGTTAAGACTAGCGGCTCTAGTGCTATTGCTGCTGGTGATAACGTCGTTCAGGGTTCTGTTGCTGGCGAAACAGTCAAGACAGGCACTTCCAGTGCTTCCGCGACTGTTGATGGCACTGCTCTCGCAGCGTCACTTTCAGCAGCAGTAAAAGGTCGAGTCAACCTTCACTGTAACTTCATCTAATGAACAGTTCGTGATAGGAAATGCAAAGCAGCCCGTGGGTCACCCTGCGGGCTGTTAGCATATATACATATGAAAACAAAACTATGCATTAAATGCGACAAAGAAATAGAACTTGATGCAGAGAACTTTCGTCATCGGACAAGAGATGGCAAGAGTTCTTATAGCAATGTGTGCAAAAGATGCGAGTACGTAGTTAAACAGAAGCGTATAGAAGAAAACAAAGTCAATAAAAAAATGGCTCTGCAAGAAATAGAGCAGGCCGGTGTTGACGTATTTCTGGCTACGATTGCAAAAGGCGGGAACAACATACCGCATACCGCCGAGGTTGTAGAGAAAGTGATGTCGTACTTTGGGGGTGTCTCGGGATTCTCTTCGGTCATGGTCAAGCAGTACTGGGACAGCCCGCCGGGAAGTAGCCAGAGAAATAAACTGCTTGAGACCATGTGCAGGATGGTTACGAGAAACGTGGAGTCTGGTGGTGCAAAGAAACCTTTGCAGTTCTGGAGCGAAGATGAGTTAGAGCAAGAACTAGATGCTCGATTGTTAGAGGCAGCAATGCAATACAAAGGAGTGACTATCAATGCCACCACGCAAAAAATTGAAGAAACACCCAAAGGTAGTGGCCCCGCAGGTCTCCGTTCAATCGGGCATGACCCAGCATCAGAAGGATCACCTGAAGGACGTACAACAGGAGTTGAAGGAACGTCAGGTAGAAGCCCTGAAGTTGTACCAACCCAACAAAAATCAAGAAGAGGTACACAAGACAAAAGCAAGTGAAGTACTTGTTATCGGTGGTAATAGATCAGGTAAATCGTTATGTACTTTTGTGGAGGACGCTAGGGCCGTCACGGGGCAAGACCCTTTCAAGAAGTATCCAGAGAAAGACGGCATCCTTGTAATTGTTGGAAAAGACTGGAAGCACATAGGACTAGTTGCAGTTCCTTATCTTTTTAATGACGGTGCTTTCAAGATAATAAAAGACAAGAAGAGTGGGGATTGGAGGGCGTTCAATCCTGAAACCGATGAAGATCGGAAGAGCGAAGCAAAGCCAGCACCGGCACTAATACCAAAGCGTATGATCAAGAGTACATCTTGGTTGCTACGTAGTGCTAACTACATGCAGCGTTGCACCTTGCACAATGGATGGGAGATACATTTCTTCTCAAGCGAAGGTGAGCCTGTACAAGGCTTCAACTGTAATCGTGTCCATATCGATGAAGATATTTCGGACGAGAGGTGGGTGCCTGAGATGCAGGCTCGTATAGTTGACCGCAAGGGAATGCTGTGCTGGTCTGCTATGCCGCACTCAACTAACAACGCACTGTTAGGGTTAAAAGAACGAGCGGAGGCTTCGACAGCAGACTTAGGCAAAGAGTCAAACATTCAGCAATTCAAGTTACGGTTTCTCGACAACCCTTACCTAGACCAAGAAGAGAAGAAAAAAAGTATTGAGCGATGGGCGGCATTAGGTGACGACATTCTTAGGATGCGTGCCGAGGGTGACTTCGTCACAGATAGCATACTGATGTACCCTAACTTCGATATGCGGATACACGGGATGTCTAAGGACGAGTTGCCTGACGGCATGATCCCCCATGAGTGGACAAGATATGCAGTGATTGACCCCGGACATGCAGTCACGGCAATCCTGTTTGCGGCTGTTCCCCCGGACGAGTCGTCCATAGTGTGCTATGACCAATTGTACCTACGGCAGTGTAACGCCACAATATTCGGAAAGAGGTTTGCCGAGAAGGTCAGGGACTGGCATTTCCATGCATTCATAATCGATGCTCATGGTGCTAGGCTAAGAGACCTTGGCAGTGGTAGGCTCCCATCGGAGCAGTACACCGAACAGTTAGTCAAGGCGGGCATACGCTCAGAAATAACAGGTTCTAGTTTCCTTGCTGGCTGTGATGACATACAGGCAAGAACTGAGTCAACCCGAGTATCTTTACATATAAAACCAGAAGGCAAGCCACACCTCAGAGTTCTAGAAGATACCTGCCCTGATTTAGTAAGAGAACTCAAAAGATACAGAAAACTAGTAAATTACGTATCTGGTACACCTATCGTGACAGACAAACCAAACGCCAAAGGCGAGGTTCATTTGTGTCAATGTCTCGAATATTTATGTGCATATCGCCCACATTACCACGCTCCACCAATTCGTAACGGTGAGCAGGAGCCTTGGTGGGTAAAATGGCAGAAGGAAAGAAAAAAGAGACAGGGTCAAGGTGACCCCGGACATGTTTATTTAGGGCCACAAGGAGGGAATGATGAGTACAGTTGAAACTAAAAAATGGAAGATGCCTGTCCCAAACATTGGGGACGTAGTGCTATTCAGCACGGACTGGCAAACTTTTAAAAATCCGCAAATAGGTTTCGTAGCATCTAAGCCGGGTGATACGACCATAAGCATTCTGACGTTCTCACCCGCAGGGTTTGCTACGGTACACAATTCTGCCCATCACAAGGACGACCCAGCACTGCAGGGAGACCACGGATGGGAAGACCTTGGGGCGTGGGATTTCGCAACAATAACTAAAACATACCGCGAATTAACATCAGGGGTGAGCAGTGCAAGAAAGTCTACCAAGTAATAATCCTTTAAAGCAGTGTGTAACCACTTGGATTAAAAAACTTAAGTCCGCTCAAAAGTATAAAAAATCCTTTGATGATGTCGCCAAAGAAGCATCACAGTTCTTTGATGGCGATCATAACTGGATGTGGAAAGATGCGTATGCAAGAGGCGAGCGTGGATACAACTCCAACATAGCCCCTCCTTCTTTCCGCATGCAGTTGAATAAGGTCTTTGAGTTAGTAGAGATATTTGCCAGTGTTATCTATCATCGCAATCCGGTGCGTACTGTTTCAGTGCAGCAGCCTCCAGATACTCCGTTAGATCAGATGGGTTTGGATCAGCCGCTGGGGCCAATGGGCCAGCCGTCACCAGAGCAGCAAGCAATACTGGAATCCGTTCGCAACGAAGAAGACCAGCGTAATCAACGTAAGACGGCAGCCAAACTCTTAGAGGGCTATCTTAACTGGAGTCCAGTAGAACTTGACTTAAAGCGTCAGGCTCGCAAGGTGGTCAATGAGGCGATGATAAAGGGGGGTGGAGTCTTCTGGACAGAAATGGTTTCCTTGGATGTTTCAGCAGACATGGAGCGTCCTCCAATGAAAATGGTGGGGTCGTTCTATGATACTGTTGACAATCTTCTTATTGACCCTGACTTTGATAATGAAGACGACATGCTCTGGTGTGCGCGTAAGTGCGTCCGACCTTTGCAAGAGGTTGCAGCCACTTACGGAATACCGGAAGAAGATTTAAAAAAGCACCTCGACGGCGATACGACCACTCTTCGTAAAGAACCGAGGAACAGGAAGAAGAAAGACACTACTAACACGCTCGTGACTTTTCATAAAGTCTGGAGCAAGACGGGGATGGGAGACAGGTTTAAGGATAGTCCTAAAGAGAATAAGGGATTCTTTGACACTGTCGGTAGGTATTGTTATCTCGTCATATGCGAAGGCGTGCCGTACCCACTTAACCTGCCGCCAGAAATTCTTCAAGAACAAGTCGATGAAACTGGATTGCCACCCAGCATAATTCCTAGAGTGGCGTGGCCGATACCGTTCTATGCAGACCCGAACGGTTGGCCTTTTACGATGCTAGCCTTTCACAGGAAGCCCGGATACGCATGGCCCATATCACATATCAAACCAGCGATTGGTGAACTTAGGCTACTTAACTGGTGCTTTAGTTTTCTTGCAACACGCATTGCAACAAGTTGCGAAACAGTGGTTGCAGTCCAAAAGGCTGCTGATCAAGACATTAAAGACAAGTTGCTCGCTCCATCGGAAGGTGGGTTTAAAGTAATTGAGTTGTCTGAATTACTTGGCAGGCGAGTGGAAGACGTTGTTTCTGTGTTCCAGATGCCACAAGTCTCTAAAGATTTGTGGGACATCATACAGGCGATCATGGATCAATTCGCACAACGTACCGGCTTATCAGAACTCGTGTTTGGATATACAAGAGCAATGTTCCGTAGTGCTGCAGAAGCACAAATTAAAAACGAGAACATTAGCATACGTCCAGACAATATGGCAAATGAATTAGAAGATTGCATGAGTCTTCTGGCTAGGCGTGAAGCGTTGGCTGCACGGTGGTTGTTAGAGCCACAGGACGTAGAGCCAGTCCTTGGGGCTATGGGTGCAGCAGCGTGGACGCAGACAATCATGAAGCGTGACATAGTAGACCTAACAAGGGAACTGCTTTACAGGGTTGAGGCCGGTTCTGCTAGGAAGCCGAACAAGGCAAGCCGAGTCGAGCAAATGCAAATGGCTGTGCAAACACTCGGCCCAATACTTAGCCAACTAGCAGGTGCAGGAGTTACAGAACCCTTTAATGCTTTAATGAAAGACTGGGCTAAATCACTGGACATTGATGCGGCTGGGTACTTGCTGCCGCCACCGGCTCCTCCCCCTCCTCCTGATGCGCCACCCGGCCTTCCCTCCCCCGCTGGGCAGGCTGCACAGGGGGGTGAGGGGAGTCCTCCTCCAGACCAGCCTCCTCCACAAATACCACCGGAGTTACAGACCTAGTAGTTATGGCACGGAGAAAGTACCCGCCCACTACCCAGAAGCGGGCGCACAATCTGTGGAATAGGTACAGGCTTACGGTTAAAGAATGGTATTCAATAACCGAAAGCAATAATGGTTTATGCCATGTGTGCAATAAGAGAAAAGGTAGGTGCATAGACCATTGCCATAAAACAGGAGAAATCAGAGGCCATCTGTGCATTGGATGCAATCGAGCCATAGGCACTCTTGGTGATGATATCGAAGGAGTCGAAAGAGCATTAAGTTACTTAAGAGGAAAAAATGAGTTACCCAATCGAAATAGAGTGCGCAAGCAGAGAAGTTCAACGGCATTACGACCAGATGTTAAAGGACGGGCAGACCCCAAAGTTCGCAGAAATGTGCGCCCTACAAATCGCACCCGGTCTAAAGGGAACAGACAGGAGCCTGATGCAGGGCAGGTACAACAACGAACAGTTCGACAAGATGCCGAAGGATCATGCTCAAAACATAATAACACTAGCAAAACGGGCAGGTATCAATCCCAGCGGAAAGTATTACGCAGCGGGGCTGGCAGACAAGCGAGGGGTACAAGACCCAGCAGCGTGGATAGACAGTGCGAACGATGTAACGAATGTAGCAAGAAAAAGAAACCTAACAGTAGAAGGGGCAGTAAATCACAAAGGCCGCAAAATGCCAAGGCCAAAGTCTCCACCGTTAAGCGAAAATCTCACTAGAGAAATGATGAAGGTAGAGAAGAAGAGTCACCCGACCATGAAACAAGGTGAACTCAAAGAGATGGTGCAAGAAAAGTACGGTCGCAAAAGGCGTAACTAATGCAAACAGCACAAGATATTGTAGCCTTCCTTCTCGCAAGTAATGGAGGTGGCGCACAGGATGGAGAACATACTGCTGTTCGTCACGCTGTTCTACACGGGGTTAGGGAGGTCATGCAGTGCAAGAACTGGTTATGGCATACGTCAACCAATTCATTCACTACATCTAAGGTAACTACTGTAGGATCAATCACCACAGGCAGTAATGTTATTAATCTGGCAAGTGTCGCAGGGTTTGTCCCCGGCAGAATAGTCGATGTCCCCGGATTCGATGATCCCGTAAGGATCGTGCAGGTTCGTGAAGGAAACATTGTTGTAGATCAAAATGCAAAATCAACTGCAACGAATATAAATGTTACTCCACAGCAATACTACGACTTGCCATACGACCTTAAAGATTTAGATACTCTGTCAACGCAGACTGTCGGAACTTTACATTGCAGGATTACTCCACAGGAGTGGCAGCGTCTAGAGGTAAATCACAGGGGTTCTGGAGAGCCTTACTTCTACACGGTAATGCGAAGTGATGTGAATCCTGATAGGTATCAGATACGATTTGTTGGGACACCAACCAACCCGGTAAGAGTATCGTATACATACCGAGTGCTTCCAAAGCCAATCAAGTACATGGGATATGAAAAACTTTGCAGGCAAGGAACGGTTACTGTTGGAAAGGTTTCGACCACCGCAAGCGTAACCAGTGGTAGTAGCACAATAGCCGTTGCAAACCCCGCTGGACTAGTTGCTGGAATGCGTATAACAATAAGCAACTTTCCCACAAGCGAAGTAACAATCCTCAGTGTGTCTGCTGGATCAGTTGTAGTAGACGCATCCGCTACGGCTACTGCAGCAAGCCTCGTACTACGCAGCGTTGACGTTAGGGTTACTGGTGTAGGCACAAACTTCCCTCAAGACTGCATCGGTGCATTCATTAGGTTTGGCTCAAACGGCATGCCTGCTGACGCACTGGGATCAACAGTTCCGTTCATAATGGAGCGAAGGATAGAAGACTGGTCTTCAGTCAGTAGCCTAAGCCTTACCAGCACTTCCGTGTACCAGAGGCGTGGTGTTAATGGCCTTCCGTATGAACCATTAGACTTTGATGCAAATGAAGTGGATATAAGTTCTCCATCGGCTACCCCAGTTGATGCGAACACAAACAATCCCTATGTGACAAATGATTACGACGACATCAACACGGCATTGCCAGCGTTAACAAAATACGCGATTACAGATGTAATAAATGCTTCTCCCCAGATGTACACAGCAATCCTTTCTGCTTGCGAAATGTGGTACGCCCGTCTTGCTGGCAAAGACTACGGGCTTGCAATGAATGCCTTCAATAGAGACTTGCGAATTGCTATGGAGAATGATGTCGTAACGCCGCTTAGTGGATTGCCAAGTGGGGCTTACTCACACGGAGGTTCTCCAAGGACTATGGGCTGGCACTCAGACCTAGGGCAAGACATGACATGAAGATACGCCAATGGCTAGGATACAACGAAGATGCATCGCAGTATTTACTGCGACCGGGCGAACTGCGTGTACTTAACAATCTTCAGTCTCGCAGGCCGGGCATGCTTATAGCACGACCCGGAATTAAAAAGATATATGGAGAATATGACGATCAAACCATATTTGGATTGTATCGTCGATCTACCATACTAGGCACACCATCTGACTTTCTTTGGTTGCAAAAGATTCTTGTAGAAAAAGAACTTAGTGCAGACGAGATTGGTCAATCTGTATTTCCACTTGAGTATAGGTGGCAGGTCAAAAGGATTAAGGACGACCAAGCAAGGGTTGTTGACGAACTAGACATTTCTCCTAACGGCACTGCTATTAATAACTTTAGTCTTGCCGAAGACAGGCACGGGAGGATATTTATCTTTTACGGTCATGGTGTTGAGCCGCGATTGTATCGTCCCGACTTGCTTTCTACGTTGGCAATTAGCATGGGAATGAACCCTCCATTGTCAATGCCTAAAATCACACCAACCGGCGAAGGGTTCTTTATAGAACAAGTTGACGTTGACCTAGGCGGTGGTGGGTACAACTCGCCACCAGAACTGACCGTGTCAGAGGGCGACCCAATTCGTCCTGCAAAATTAAAAGCCATAGTTAAACGTGGCAATGTGGTGGGCGTAGATATTATTGATGGTGGTGCTGGATACAAAACCCCTCCCGAGATTAAAGCAGACTTAACTGACATAGGTTCGGGATTCCGTGCTGTGGGTACAGTCTCAGGAAGTGCGGCTGTATTGTCTGGATTCCTAGAGTCTGATGCAGGCACAGTAACAGGAACTGCCATAGGCTCCAATGAAACATATGGAGACAAAGACGGAACTGAAAATCAAAAAATTGGATATGCCGCCCCTCTTTCAGATCAAGAGTTAACGCTTACTAACTGGATGTATCAATGGGTTGTAGGTAGCATCACGCCAGTTGCCGGATTTAACATACCACTAGAAAGGGTTGATGGGCTGAAGGTAGGGATGCAAGTAAGAGCCGTTGCATATAACGCCAACGGTAGCAACTCTGGCAACTACGCCTATCCGGTAAAAACAATTACTGGAGTGGATACGGTTAATAAAACAGTCACGCTTAATACTTTTGCGTTCGACAATGCAGCCAACACTACCTCCACAGCATATATATATAGTTTTGTTGTTCAAAGTGATGCATCGCATCGCCTTGGGTTCGCTGTACAAAGCGTAGAAGGTGTTACTGTTGGGGACGCTGTTCAGTTAACACCTGATATAAATTGTATTCCGGTTGCAGGAAATACAATGCCGACCGTAACTAATAATTTGGCTGTAGCAAACTACACTTCGTTTAACGCAGCGGGAGCCAAAGTACTTTCAATCGATTCCGACCTGAAACAAATAGTTGTAGACAAAGTAATTCACATCGGAGGGTCATTCACAGGCAACGCAATGACCAGTGATCAGAACCCTCTTAACAAGGTGGTGACTCTCACTACAACAAACAACGGTACTGCTTACGCTAACGCTACTTACGAGAGCAACTCAAGAAGATACTTTGCAAGCATCCCTCTTTCTACTGCATCATCAACTGGCGAGAACGCTCACGCAACTCTACAGTTTTCTCCTCTTCCTTTAGGGTTTGCCGTAAACACAAGTGGAGAAAGTTCCAAGGGTATTTCTGACACTGGCCTTAATAAACACTTTAATATTATTGGCCTTGAAGGTGGAAGATGGGCTACTCAGTCCACTCTAACAGAGTACCTGTATGGAGAGTACTGGTCAGGTTCAGACTTTGACAGGCCACGTTCGTCAGAAAACGCTAGGTATGGTGGTCTTCAGGCAAGCGGAACTTCGTTTGTACATGGGTTCTCAGGTACTACTGGCGGTCGTAAGACTGATGTCTACTGGCCTGACTACTCTAAGTTAAGCGTTTGGTTTAACACGGGGGTTCGGTCAACCTCGTTGTCACAATGGACAAGAGCCGATGTTCCTGTCCAAACCGACAGCGGTGGCACTAGATACATTGAATTTGATCTAAAGCCGCACAAGCAGGCAAAGCAGGTAAGTGGCACCGAGAGATCAACGATAGCAACTGAATACGAAGATCAGACTGAGTTGCCCGATGCAACGGCTCCAAGAGTAAGGATTAACCTAGTCGATTGCCCAGACTCATGGATTGTTGAGGGTGACCAATGCATACCAACAGCCAATAAAGAAACCGGAAACCACGGAGCAGGAAATAGACTTCCTTGGTACTCCCCTACATCCGGCGTTCCACGGCCAATAGTTGATCTTCCAAGAGATGGCATTACGAATGAGATTCAGACGACTGCGTGTCAAATTATAAACGCAGGTAATGGATGGGGTAAGGATACGCAGTTTGTATTCAGAATGTACCAAGCCAATTCGTATCAGCAATTGAATGATCACAATACTGCGAACACAGAACTTACTAAGCCCAGATCGCACAGCATATATTCTGCGAGCAATCGATACGTAGAGTTTAATATCAAGACTACGGTAGCAGACGCGAACACCCCGCATGGGCCGCCGCACTCATTGATATCTCCTAATGTAGTTGGGATTACTGGAGATGGTTACAAGAATGGGGATGTAGGTACTGTCACTTTACGTAAAAGAACAATAGGCGTTGCGGGCATTACGGACGGTCAGGCCATGTCTTGGACTGCTAAGACAATAGCAACATTAGGTACTTCAACACAAAAAAATGTAACTGGGTTTACCATTTACAATAAGGGTCAGAACTACCGGACAAAACCAAACGTAATGATTCGGAACGAAGGTTCCGGGTACGGACTTAGCGTCGATCCTGTAATAAAGAATGGTCGAATCGATTCGTTGACCATTCTAGATTCAGGCATGCAGTACAACTCTGTTCCCGAGTTGTACACGCTGGCACGGGCTGCAAAACTTAGTCCAGTCATGCGTCCTGCAATGCGAGGAAAGTATCGATGTGCCTACCGATATGCGGACAGGTCAGAGCAGATTATAAAAACAATTACTGCTGAAAGGGGTGAGTCATCAACGATGCTCACCGTCTCAGATACAACAGACCTTGAGGCAGGCATGTTCTTGGAAAGTCCAGAACTAGCAGACTTCACGCAGATTAAAAGTGTAATTAAAGATCAGGTTGAAATAAGTAGAGAAATACTAAACTTGCCGGAAAGTTACAAGACTTATTGGTCAACCCCATTTTTTAACAATTCGTCTGGGACAAAGATACTGGGCAGTGCCACAGCAACTACAAGTTACAAGATTGCTTCTGGCACAACTGTATATAGCGATAACAATGAGTTCGCCTTGATAATGCAGGCCGATGGCGACCTTGTAATTTATCAAAAGCGAACTTTTGTTACAGGCTTTGATTCTGCTAGCGGAACCACGGCTAGCGAATCTGCCTACGACACTAAGGTATGGGCGTTCTCTGACTTAGGCTATGTACCAGTCGCTGGTGCGTATGCAATGCTTGGTAATGATGGTCAACTTTACATCCTACCCTCAGACTGGCCTACGTCTCCTCCAATCACCGGAACAGGCATTGTTATTCCTAGCACGCAACTTCCCGCAACGCTAGAGTTGACTAACGGCGGGCAGTTGCAAGTTAAGAGTGGAAGGGTCATAGCAAGCATAACTGTCCGTGACCCCAAGAAGCCCGTTGCGTATAGCGACTTATCTCCTATAGCGGACGTTGATGCAGGCCCGACAGCAGAAAGAAGTCACGCCTCTAAGATGACTTGGGTTCTGGAAGGTGCAGAGCCTTCTTCTCGCTGTGACATGGTCGAACTATGGAGAACAAGTTCTGACCAGTCATTGGTCTTTTATCGAGTTGAGGCTTATGGTAAGCCAACAGACAGTAATGTCGAGATTGTTGGAGAAGACACCCTTACTGACGAAGAACTGTTTGATCCAGACAGGCCAAACTACGCTGCACTTCCAGTAGTCCTTCCTAACGGAGCAGTAAATGCTTTTCGTTTTGGTCAGCCTCGTAAAGACATGGCTGTTGCCGTAGCCTTCCAAGACAGATTGTTTATGGCTGTGTCAACTAGCGGCAAGGATGTCAACACTCTGTTCTACAGTGAGTTCGACGAGTTCGAGAGCGTTCCAGACGTTAACGAACTTCCGATACAATCAAACCAAAAGTCTAATGATGTTATCACCGCACTCGTCCCCTTTGGCTCCATGCTGTTGGCAATGCAGCACACACACACCTATGCATTAACTTACAATACAGACCCAGCCCTTGATGCATCTATTCAGATGATGAGTCATCGAGGCACTCTTCATCAGCGTTGTTGGGACATTCACGAAAACATTCTTTACTCGGCTGACGAGTCAGGCGTTTATGCAATGTCTCGAAATGGTGAGGTCACTGATATTAGTTTGCCAGTGAGGGATTACTTTGTTGGAGAACTTATAGACTTCTCTAAGAGAGAGACCTTCTTCCTGCAAACTGACCCTCGCACTCACATTCTTAGATTCTTTTGCACCACAACGTCTATTGCCACTGACACTCCTTCTATGGCGTTGTGCTACGACATTCAGGCGCAGAGTTGGTGGACAGAGAGTTATCCAAACAGCATGACTGCTGCGTGTACTGGGCGACCCGATGCACAGCGTATCAATACTATTCTGCTTGGAGGCGTTGATGGAAACCTCTACGAATATGATGGCGATGGCGACGAGCCAAATGCATCTTTAACTGGAACCGTTGTAACGAATGGTGGCAGTGGGTACAGGGAGGCACCCATTATAACTGTGCCAAACGTCCAAGGAGCAACAGCACAAGGAGTTGTTTCTGATGGTCAACTAGTCGATGTAATTATTGAGAACGCTGGTTGGGATACAGATTACGGAATCAATATCCTTACGGAAACAGGAATTCCAATAAGCGGACACGACAACAAATACATACAAGGTGCCGAGTATGCTCCAGTAAGATTAGAAATTGGCAAGCCATGTGATGGTGGCATACAGGCCGTTGCAGAAGCAGACTGGGAAGTCATGCCGGAAATTAAAAGATTTGCGACAATGACTGAAGGGGCTAACTTTGTTCGGGTTGATCCGGCAAGAGTAGACAATATCGAACCAGTTTCTCACGACCATATCTCAACTGAAAGTGGATTGTATTTAGAATTAGAACAAGGGTCTGATCAAACATTAAGAACACAGCCACCATTAGTAGAGATTGGAATGGAGGCTTTAGGTGACTTTATACCTTTAAATTCTTATGTGTCTAGGATTGACCGCAACGATGTTTACCTCCAGCACCCTGATGGAACGGACGTAAGTCTTCTGAAGGGAGAGCCAAGAACTGAAGAGGTCTTGCAGGAGATAACAGTCGATAACCAAACAACATCTTGCAACTTACTGGCAAGCGTTGCACTCTTAACGCAGGCAGCACTTAATGTCGAAGGCACAACTCCATACAGAATAGATGTAAATGACGTAACCGGAATCGCTGTAGGCAGCGTAGTTTCTGGAAGTCTTGGAGTCCCTGACGTTACTACAGCGAGGCTTGCAGCAGCAGCGTTAGAAACTGCTAGCCCAAACACTGCCCCGTACACAATAACAGTTGATGATGCGACAGGCATACAGGTAGGAGCAGCGATAACCGCAGTAAGTAACTTTGGTGCAGATGTAAATCAAAGCATTCCAGCCGGAACAACGGTATCAAGCATATCGGGAAATGTAATTACCACCAACAATCCTATTTACATACCCGAATCTGCACAAATGTTCACTAGCGTTGGCGGCACAGCGGTGGACTTTTCACTAGAAATAATATTGTCGTTCAGTAAGCCGACCACGGTTACCTCGCTCGAAACAGAAATCATAAACTTCCCTGATGGAACAAGCCAAACTGTTTTTACAGGTGGTGTTTTTGTAGATCGACCAATTAACATTCCAACATCTTCTTACAACACAGTCTTTCTTAGGTTTGGTTTTGTTGGTAATGCACCATTAACTTCCAGCCTGTGGCATGTAGGGAACATGGCCCAGATAGATCGCGGCGAGCCTGTTTCTGGAACCGGAATCCAAGCCAACACAACACTGCTTACTTCATTTACAAACACAAACTTTTCTGATCCGTCAGATTTATACAGTACGTCAACTAATATTGTTTCCTTCTCTAAGACAGCAACGGTCGTTGCAAACACTGCTGCTACTTTTGGGTATCAAGTTGTGCCAATCCAATACGATTCTTTGACGAAGACTCCTTATCTAGAAAAGGGAGGCACTCGAATTCTTGTAAGATTTGTTAAGCCATCTCAAACAAGCGTGCCTTTCAGGATGCAAACAGGCCACATGCCCGTGGTTAATGAAGACGTAGCGAAAAAGGGAGATCAGTTAATTGACCGCTCGTTCTCTTTGATCTATACGCCTACGTATGGTGATAAAGACATTTCGTTGATTGAGAGATACAACGGGTGGCAAGAGCCACGATCAAACGAGATGAGAAGGGAACGAGGTGGGCCGGGTACATTTGTTCATAAGCAGGACAGTGCGTCTACTGACCTGAACATGAACAGAGAATCGTCAAGTCTAGGGTTTGCAACCGGGGTTGCTAAAGCCAAGTTTGCCTCAAGGTCAAACGCAGACATGACAGGAACTGACCAACACATTCAAATAGAACTCTTTGGAAAGCCTTCAAGAGGAAGCAAGTGGAAAAGGACTAACTTCTTTGTTCCAGAAGAAACAGTCAAGCCTCCCCTTCCGTGTGTCTTGCACCAGATTGTAGTAGAAGGGGTGGTTGAAGATGGCTAGAGAAGCACTCGAAGCAAGTCTAATTGATGGCGGCATACCTGCTGCTGCTGCAAAAATACTAAGCAACGCTATTAGTAATACTAATACGGGGAAAACCTTTCAAGGCAGGCAAACAGAAGATGCGACCCCTACGCAAAGAATGCGGTTAATTGACAGCGACACTAGGAGATATGTCTTAACAAACCTTGATAACAATAGTGACAGCCCACACAGAGAAGCCCTGTCTCAGTACAGAATGAACGACAAGAGGCATCCATACGAGGGCAGCCAGCCATCTACGGCAAATCCCACATTAAATACGCCTACCGTTAAAAGCGGGAAATACCTGCAATCTAACAGAAAAACTGACGGCGAAGTGGCCCAAGCAGAAGTTACACTAGATATAGACGAAAGGGAGGGGCAGCACCCTCGGTTGAACAAAGAAACAGGAAAAGTAGAAAGTGTGCCGTTTTCTATTGAAATAGAACCAAAAGGGATACTAGAGGGTACAGTCGAAGAAACAGAGAATGGCACTGTACTGAAACTAAAGATTGTATCTCTCGCACTTAGAGAAATGAAGAACAAGAAACTGTCATACATTAATCAAACCAATCCGCTAAAAGTTGGGAACACGGGCGGCTATGCACAGGTTGGGCCGGGTGTAGCAATGGTCATACTTGACCACGACAGGGCCGACAGTGCTGAGATCACAAACCATCACGGATAGAGTAAATGGGAAATATTAACGACCAAGTAACAAGAGGATGGAGTCCTTACAAGGGCGGCAAGCCAAAAACGCCTGCACCGCTTGGCCGTGGCCCAAAGCAAGGCTATGAAAATCCAAGGTTTCCTACCATTGGGCAAAAGGATGTCAAGGCTCCTGCCGGTGGATACCAATCTATTATTAGCACTGCGGCACCTTTAGACGCTGGGCAAACAAACAGAATTTCAGATGTACAGCCTGCGTTTAAATCACTTGGGTCAGGTTCTGGTGACAGGTCTCGGACAGCATTTGCTCAAGGGGTTTCCGATACGTCGAGGAATACTTTAGATAAAGCAACCGACACCTATCAGACAGACTATCGCAAGCAGGCCGAAAAGAGCCGTAGCGAAGATGTTCTGGCACAAAGACAAAACGCACTCGACAGATACAGGCAGGATGTATTCAAAGATTTGTTCGACGAAGATACCCGCACACGGCTATCAGAAGGTGTGAAAGATATGAGTCAGTCCTTTGAAACTGTGAAACGTGACGAGCAGGCTAAAAGGACTGCTATGATTCTGTCATTCTTAGGGAGCATGATTTAATGTACGGTGAATCTAAACCGGCAGGTAATGCACCCACGATGTATAGGACAGACAACACGTTTGCCACTACATTCTCTGGGCCAATAAAGAAAAACGAGCGGTTGTTTGATACGTCTAGAAATCAATCAATGGCTCAGGCTGCTTTTCAGGGAGACACTCGGCAGTACGAAGGCCAGCAAAACAAAGGCGTTCAGGCCGGTGGTGAAATGGCTGCCTACCGTGCAGGGATACAGGGTGACACTGAAGCAGCGAAGGGCTATGCACAAGCACAGCAAGACCTTCTAAATAAAATGACTGATTCCTCATCAGCAGACCTGCAGTTTCAAGAACGACTTTCTGGAGAACGTGGCTGGGTGCAAGATATGCTTCTTGACCGAGACGAAACAAGGCAGCGAGAAAGAATGTCTGCTTACAAACGAGTTGCAGACGTTCGGCTTGGTGACTACGAAAGAAAGATTAAAGAAGCACAGGCTGCTGAAAGACGTAAAACAACAATACTTGGTGGATTGATCTAGGAGAAACTAATGGATATTGACCTCGGCAAGCACCCGTTCAAGAAGTTCACTCGCCCAGCGTTAGAAGATATGTTGGAAGAGATGATCGCTAAAGAACTTGACAAGCAGAAACCTCGTCACAAGCGAGGAGAGGAGCGTCAGGAAAAAGATAACGAGGACGATGAACAAGACGAAGAGCGAAATAAACTGGCTGACCTTGTTGAGGAAAAGCGAGGCAAGTCTAACGAAGTGGGCATGGACGACGAAGACATGTCCGACGATTCAATGGACGACCTTAAAGAGGCTGTAAATGTAAAGCCTAAAGACTCCAAAAAGGATGAAGGCAAGAACAAGCCTCCCAAGAAGAAAAAAGATGAAAAATAATCTACTAAAAGACCTATCGGCTCCTGCTGGTTTTGAGCAAGGCATACGTGGTGAAGTCCAGTCAATGGATGAGCAGGGCGGTATGTCAAGCGAAATTGTTCCGGGTGCTTCAGAAAACGCTGTTATAAAACAAGCAGAAGGGTTTGCGGAACTTATCCTTCAGGCCGAACGAGAAGTCGGTGCTGGAGGCCCAACGCCTGCAGTTGATCAAATCGTGGAGCAGGTAATGCAACACGATAGAGAGAATGACCCAGTCGATGGAGATGTGCCTACTGTCATAGGCGGCATGGCCGCTGCCCTGCAAATCGCCAGTCCTGAATTGCGTAATATGATAATGCAAAAGGCTGGCAACCCAGATACGTTTATGCCTCTACAAGAAGAAGGGATGCAACAAGGAATGCAGCAGGCACCGCTAGCCGGACTTGCTGACACAATGCCAATGGCACCCCCTATGGACGGTGGCCTTGACCCAAGCAGGCCATCGATGAGCAAGATGGATCAGGTTTCCCCACTCAGATCATTAATGAAATAACCATGTCACCAAAACAATTTGCCGAAGCATTAGCAGCC
>Ga0257114_1000770_pt1 | contig 24448 bp, 30 predicted proteins | sample SI112_10mmetaG_FD_190149 | JGI IMG/M metagenome (GOLD analysis project Ga0257114, IMG submission 190149) | Marine microbial communities from Saanich Inlet, British Columbia, Canada - SI112_10m | ecosystem: Environmental > Aquatic > Marine > Inlet | place: Canada: British Columbia | collected...
TATCAGCATATAACAAAAAAAATATAGCAATTAAAAAATATATTAAAAATTTGTAAAATTAAATTATAATTATTTTATTTATGGAAATTTTACAATATTTAAAAATTTATTTGGCAAAAATTGATAATGATTATTTATTTTATTATATTTAATGGAATCATTAAATACAAAACAACGCGAGGCTGTTGATGCTGTATTAAATGGTAGAAATATTCTTATAACTGGACCTGGTGGTACGGGAAAATCGTTTACTATAAAATATATTACAGAATTACTAAATAAAAATAATAAATATTATGGATTAACTGCTACAACAGGTACTGCTTCTGTATTAATTGGTGGACAAACAATTAATTCTTATCTAGGAATTGGATTAGGAAATGATAAAGTATCGGATATCATCAAAAATATAATTACAAATAAAAATATACATGAAAGAATTGTAAAATTAGAAGTATTAATAATTGATGAAATATCTATACTAGAAGATAAATTATTTGAAAAAATATCTGAAATTTTATCAACAATACGTGGACAATTTATAGATAAAAAACTTGCAGAAAAACCATTTGGTGGTATACAAATGATATTTATAGGAGACTTTTGTCAACTAGCACCTGTTAAAGGGCTTTACTGTTTTCTCTCAAAAGTATGGGAAAAATCCGAAGTTGATATAATTATTTTGGAAGAATTAGTGAGACAAACAGGAGATCAATTATTTCAAAAAATTCTTGGCATTGTTAGAAAAGGCAAGTGTACTGATAACATAATAAAAGTTTTAGAAAGACTTAAAGATACACAATTTTCAGATAATATAATACCTACTAAATTATATCCTATTAATATTGATGTTAATAAAATTAATAATATTGAAATTGCAAAATTAAAAGAGAAGGGTTATAAATCCTCTCTTTATAAAGCTACATGTAGTAAAGGAAATGAGAAAGCAGCACTTAATTATGATATTGAATTAACAGAAAATGCGCAAATTATTATTACGAGAAATATAGATATATCACAGGGTCTCATAAATGGCACAAGAGGTGTCATAAAGCATTTAGGTCATGATTTTGTAATAATTGAAGATGTTAATAATAATGTTCATACTATCAATTATTACAAGGATATTATGAATAAAAAAACATCATATATAATGCATATGCCTATTCGCACCAGTTATGCATTATCAATTCATAAATCTCAGGGTATGACTATTGATGCCGTTGAACTTGATTTAGGTGAAAATATATTTGCTTATGGTCAAACATATACTGCTTTGTCGCGAGCGAAAAAATTAAATTCTATAAAAATTATAAACGTTGATAAAAAATCATTTAAAGTCAATCCATATGTAAAAAAATTTTATACTACTTATAATAGGTAAGTAATGGAAGAAAAAAGAACTTTCACAATTGTTTCATCAAACGTTCAAGAAAAGGGAGGTAGATATACTTCTAAAAATCCAATATCTGCCGCTAAAAAAGCTGCGTCACAATTATTCAAAAAAGCTACCAAAACAAATCATAAAACTAAAAAACAAATAACCTTTATATTGCGTGAAACTACATCTGGAAGTGATAAAAAAACAAAGAAGTATGTTGCTAAACGTGTAAAATTATCTAAACCTAAAATTATTGAAATAATGGGTACAAAAATAACATATAATTTTAAGATTGTTGTTAAAGAGAAGTGTATCTAATATTCATCTGACATATAATCGGATTCATAATCGATATAGTAATAATCAGAATCGTCACAATCAGTTGTTGAATAGTAATCTTCGTCTGTTTTTTCATAATATTCTTCTTCAAAATAACTTTCTTCATCGTTATTTTTCTGCAATAGTTCATTGAAATATTTATATTTATTATTAATACTATCATAATGATGATATATATCATCTGTTTCTTTTTCAAATAATTCATTTTTAGCATCTTGACGCTTTTCTCTTGCAACTTCTGTAAAGAAACATTTGGGAGGGTCAAGCTTTTTATTGAAATTGTCTACAATATTGCTTTTATAATACTTTACAATATCTTCCTTGTTATATTTAGCATTTTTGTAGAATTCATAATTATCGATAACAGATTTCATTCTCATATCTTTAATATATTCGTTAGAATATTTCTTTGTTACCATAAATATTGAGTAATTGTCATGCAATGTTTTAATTGCTTCTAAGTCTTTATCAGGGTATTCATATGAATTATTTATTTTATTGGCAAAATCAGTGAAATCATAGTAGTTGATTACGTTTGTCATTGTAAGTGTAGCTAATAATAATAAGTATATACTATCTATCAATTTTTTTTTATCTTGTTGAAAAATAGGTATTCGTCATTTTATGAAGAATAACTGGGATGTCTTAAATATTGATTGCAAAAATTATATAATAGAATGGAAAAATAAATTAAATTATTTTCATACAGGATTTTACTATTTAAACGATTTAATATTTGGAAAAATATATATATTTATTGTTGAAATTACAATGTCAGATGTAATAATTCTAGATTTAAATATATTTAAAACTAGAAAAAGGAAAAAAATGTATGATTATACAGGAGATCAGTTTATTAGATTTAATCAAGAAAAGCATAAGATTGTCATATATCCTCACTATTTAAGATTACTTCAATATTTTTAACTAATTTATTTACAATTTCCGTAATTTTATCCATTTCAACATTTGTTGAATGTTTATATTCAATTAGCAACGTCTTGATATTTTCATTGACTTCATTTTTAATTATTATTGAAATTCTATTTGATATTTTATATTCTTTTATAGTAACTTCACTTATATTATCTATATCATTTGTGCATGAAAATACATATTGTGGATATTTATCTATTTTAGAACTTATTATATATATATTACTTTTTTTTGTTTTGTAAAATGTGTCCAATTTCTTAGTTTTAGATGTTACATATTGGTTATCATTTGATAACTCATATGTATATACCTTATCTTTCATATAATACATTTTATATTTTTCTTCTTTCGTTTTTTTATAAGACTTGTTTATTCTATCTTCAATATCACGTGGCATTTTCACACTTATTACATTATTATCATTTTGTTTATTTACAAAATATATTTCGACAATATTAACATTATCATTTACTAATTCACCGATATTTATATTACTCATTATTGATAATAATCTTAATAATGATTATATCATTTTTTATTTAATATATAAAAAAATGATAGGTTGTAATATTATTTACAAAATATATTATGACCTCAGAAGAATATAAATTATATAATCTTGAAGATGAAATTAATAAATATACTAAAATAAATAATACTATTACATTATATCAGGAAAATAATGACTTTAATAAAAACAAAGTACGTGATAATTTTGTAGATATATTAAGGAAAAAATTGAAAATCCCTGAATTACAAGCAAAAGATTTAGAAATAGGTGTATTTAATGCAACAATAGATTATGCTAAAAATTATGGTATACAATTATCTTGGAAAAATCAAATATTACTCGATACTTATATTAATATATCTAGAAGTATTTATTCAAATATAAAAAAAGATAGTTATATTGGTAATAAAAACTTACATAAACGTATGTTGAAAAATAAAGATTTTCACCCACATATGTTACCATATATGCAATATCATAATGTATTTCCAGAAAGATGGAAAGAAATTATTGAGAAAAATCAACGTAGGTTTAAAGCAGCTTATGAAATCAAGCTTGTTGCTATGTCTGATATGATTACTTGTTCGCGTTGCAAAAGTAAGAAGGTTAGCTATTATGAATTGCAAACTCGTTCTGGTGATGAAGCATCTACATTATTTATGAATTGTTTAATCTGTGGTAAAAAATGGAAACAATAATTTAATGTTCTATTATTCTAAATTCAAAATATTCAAATATTATATTAAATGCTATACCATATATTAATTTTGTTTCATCATGTTCTATCAAAATCATAATATCTTCATAATATTTTTTGTTTAAAATAAAATATTGAATTGCTTTTTGTATTCCATAATTATATACTACTTCTTCCATATCTTTTTTATAGTATAATGGTAGATTCAAATGGTTAAAAACAAATGTTTTTAAACTATTTACTAACCATATTTTATCTTTTGAATAAATATTTTTAACTTTTTCATATATTGTGTTAACAATATTATTGTCTGTTTTTTTAAGGATGATTTTGTATTTATATTCGCTCATTTCTTATAATACATTATGATATATTTATATCATTAAATATATTCCTGTTTTTGTATTATTTCTATCATATGTTATAGAGACTTCTACTTGTAATGACCATAAACCATTGATATATATTTCATTGTTGTATAAGTATTTTTTTATATAATAGCGCATATGAATAATATATAAAAATAAAAGTATTATATTACATTAATATGTATGCTTATTCTGCTGTAATATTTTATATGTTATTTATTTATTTGTCAGATATTTTTAGATAAAATAGTTCAGGTTTATATGTAATTATACCTTTTATTTTTTATGTTATAAAAATCTTAATTTGTGTTAATTATAAAACAATATGTAGGATTTTTATTACTATATAATTAAATATCGTTTAGACTATTTGTAATATAAATAGTTATATAACTACAATAAAATACCACTTTTTGAGTGATATATATTATTTATTATATATTACACATATATAAACCTGATATTAGCATAATTATTTTAGAAATATTTATTTCCGTTTTTTTTAAAATTTTATTTTTTGTTATTGCATATGCGTTTATTAATATTAAAGGAAGTTGTATCAATATAAATGATATGGATAATCCATATGGTATTAATGTTCCAAGCAAAAGAAATCCTAATCCTATTATATTAGCCTTTTTATATCCATATAATACTGGAATTGTATTAATATTATTTTTTTTATCACCATTCATATCTATAATATCAAGCATAATTTCCTGCCACATTATAAAATTAAATAGATAAATTATTGCTGGAAAAACATTATGATAATTGCCTCCAACTATAATAGCGCCTGTTAATGGTGCTTGCGTTATAATCAACGCAACTACTATATTTTTTATTAATGGAATACTTTTAAAAACAGGTGTATATAAATATGTGAATATTATTGTATTTGATATAATATCTCTTACCATATTATTAGCTATTAAAGAACATAAATAATAACTTATTATTGCCAAGTATGTAGAAAAATATAGAACTTCTTCGGTTGTCAATTCATTATTATTAAGTACTTTGTTCTTTTTTTCAGTATCAGTTCCAAGTTTGTAATCATAATAATCATTAATAACCATTGAATTACTTGCAATTATTGCACTTATTATACCCATCAATAAAGCATATGGATTTATTATTACCGATAAGCTTTTTGTTGCTAAATAACTGCCAAATAAAGGCATTGTGAACTCATAAGGAAGTCCTTCGGGTCTTGTTATTTTTAAATAACTGCCTAATTTATTAGATTTATAAAAATTATTAACATGTTTGGGATGTGTATTTATATTAATATTTTTTTTTATTTTAATAGCAAGCATATTAGTCGTTTTAAAAGCATTTACATGTATACATAATAATAATAAAGTTGATAATTTAATTTTCATTATTAGGGTTATTTATAAGGATAAATTTTATATAAAAAAATAAAAAATTGATTATTATATTTAATATAAATAATTATCATTCAAACGATGTTCTCAACCAACGCTACCCAGATCCCTGTCGAATACACCACCAGTGATTACATTATCAACCTTAACCTCAACTTTGGCGAGGGAAAGGATTCTGAAATTTACAAAAACGAAAATGAGAGAAAGAGGTTCACTGACAACTATAATGTTGAAGTATATGAGTCTGGTGAAGGCGATAATTATACCAAAGGTTATCGTGTTATCACTAACGAAGGTCCTTTGGTTATCAAAATGGACAATATCTCTATTGTTGGAAAAGATGATTATAATTATAATTATGCTGTGGGTTTTGCGGTAGACAACATTTTGCCCGAGTATACTACTGAGAGGTCTACCATTCCTTACAATATTGAAAGGGATGGTACTCTCTGGACTATTCCTGCCAATGATGGCAATAGCTACAACTTTGATCAAAATCCCAATGGTAGATATCAGTGGGTGGCTAAGCGTGCTATGGATATCGATTATGAACCTACCGAAGAAGAACTGGAACTCGGTATGGAAAAAACCAGCGAAAGCACTGGACTTATCTATCTCACATTTATGGTATTCAAAAAACCTAGACATGTTGAGGTAACTCGCGGTGCTACTCGCGGTGCTACTCGTGGTGCTACTCGTGGTGCTACTCGCGGTGGTGACCAGATTGAAAGTGATGCAGCAAGATTTGGATATGGTAATGAGGCTAGCACGTCATCTAAAAAGAGTGAATTTGAATATGCCGAAAATACTGAACGCTATGTATTGCCTATTAGATTGCGTATTGACAAAAAGTCTGCTACAAGCGAGATTAATTGCTCACAGCATTTAAAGGGAGCAAACGTAAACACCTTGCGTCGCCAGACAATGACTGTGCCCTTTTAGATTAAAAATTGATATGTTATATAAGTATTTATTTTTATAATTATATTAAGTAGAATATGATGACTTCTCCACAAACTATTAAAAATACTATCAAAATAACTCATGATTTATCTTGTATTATTATGAGAAATCGCGCAATATTGATGGTTAAAATGCTAAAAGATAAAAAAAACAAATATAATAAAAATAAACAAACAAAAGTAATGAATAACAAATTTTGTATTGGGTTTTGTGAAAATCCATTAAATTGTTCTTGTTTTATTAACAATTCAATTTAGATTAGAATCTTCTTATGAACTGTTTCAATCGCTCCCTCTACCCATGCTTGCCTATCACAATATGTTTCTCCTAATATATAAATGTCTTTTTTTGTAAATAAATCATCAATAGTATTTTGTATTTTATTGGAATTAATCCCAACTTTCCACATATGATCTCCTGAACTCCAATAATGCATCGTTATCCATTCAGGCTCTTTTATTTTTTTATCAGGAAACATTTCGTCTAACAACTTCTTGATATGTTTTTTAACAGATTTCTCATCTTTGAATGTATTCCAAAATTCAGCATTATAACTATCTGTATAACTTATTTGTATTAATCCAGAATTGTAATTAATCGGTATTATAAATTGTAATTTATTATCTGTTAATGTTTTAGGCATATCTTTAAACCAAACATCTTTAAATTGTGCGTATATTCTTAATAGTTTACCATCATTTACACTATTAAGCACATTTTCATATTTTTTGAAATAAGGTATATTTAGGTAATCTCCACGTGTTAATGTTAAATATAACTTAGTATATTTATATTTTTTATTATTTACATTATATGTTTTATTTGTATCATCAATATCAGTCAATAATGTATTGAACTCTATTTTAACATTACGTGATTTTAGATATCCATAGAGAACATCACATAATTTCTGGATTCCTTCTTTTAATACAAAGAATTCGTTGTTTTTAACATCAAAATCTTTACGCAAAGTTAATATAGCATTATGAGCATTCATATCATATATTTCTCCAATATATCCCAATGATTTATTTAGCACTTCTACTTCATTTGTTGGCAAAAATAGTGAAAGGTAGTTATGTAGATTATAATCATGTTTATTAACTTTTACATTTTTATTTATTGCATAATCCCATAATTTATCTAGACTACTATAATTTGATTTATAATAAGCTAGTAGCTCTTTTTCTGTCATCATTTTGCCATTAATATAATATCCTTTATCTTTACCAATATCTATAATTTGGTCTAATAAATTAAAATCTTTAATAAGTTTCATAACATATTTGTGTTTTTTTCCTAACCTTCCTGCTCCAACAGAATAGTTGAATCCCTTATTACTATATGTATAAATACGACCACCTATACGATTATTTTTTTCATATATTACTATATCTTCTGGACTAACATTTTTGATACTAATTAATTTGTAAGCTAAATATAATCCTGTTATTCCTGCTCCTATAATGACATGTTTCATAGCTTCTAAAAAATGAGTACATAATTTTGTAAAAAGTTAAAATTATAAAAAGTTTATAAAATCATTAAAAAAATAAAATTATGTACTCAAATTACTAATTTCTTCTTTTTTGAGGCCACGTGAATAATTAATAAATGATATTCCTATAAATATTAATATAAATCCAGATATTTCTAGCATTGTCAATGATTCGCTTAATACTAAATATCCTAATATTAAAGTAACAATCGGATATAGAGATGTTAATAATGTAGCAATTGCTACCTTTTTATCATTACTTACATTATATAAATATCCATAATTAGCTATTAGTAATATTAATGTTGCAAATATAATAACTAAAATTATATACTTATTATTCATAATTGTTGTACAATCTTGAATAAAATTAGTATCACGATTTAAACAATACCTAGTAATATCAAGAAATGTATAAGGGAAACAAATAACATAAGTGTAAGAATATTAATGTATTGTAATATATATTTATCAAATAATGGAGCAATGCCCCAAATTAAATTTACAATAAAATAATATATATATAACATCTTTCTAATTATTATATAAAATGTATTATTAAAATATAGTCTATGTTATTTAGATTTATTGGTGGTACTAATTATATTGCTGTTTCTAAATTTATTGACAATTTATATAATAAATCTATAATACCTATTATTGATTATGCAAAGGAAGGTGCAAAATTACCTGCTGATGTTATTAGTTATAACAAAGAATCTAGTTCTCTAATAAATGAAATTAATAATAAGCACAAAAATAATGATATAGGATATGCTATTAAACTTTCATCTTTTTCAGTATATAATCCAGAAGAAAATATTGATAAATTTATTAAAAAAGTTATAAGCACTCATCATAAAAATAAATATATATACTTTGATGCTGAATATACACATTTGTATGATAAAGAAAATAAGATTTTTAATAAGTTTATTGAAAAATATAAATATATAGATAATTTGCATTTATTTAAAACATATCAAATGTATAAAAAACAAAGCTTATATTATATTAAACGTGATTTAGATACATATGATAAAATAGGATTTAAATTGGTAAGAGGTGCTTATTATAATAAAAATGATATTGAATTATTTAAACATAAAGAAGATACTGATGTTAATTATAATAAAGCAGTTGAATATTTAATTAGGAGCAATACTAATAATAAAATTTGCATAGCTACTCATAACAAAGATTCTATTGACTATGCTTTATCATTTAATCCTGGATATAATGTATCATATGCACAATTATTAGGCATGGGCGATAGTTCAACAGAATTTTTATTAAATAAGAATAAAACAGTATTTAAATATGTTCCTTATGGAAATGTTTTTGATATTTATCCATATTTGTTGAGAAGACTATATGAAAATATAGATATGATAAAGTATATAAAATAACATAATAAATATATAAAAAATTATTATTATATACCAATAAATGTATTTTGAGAATGAATCAGGTTATTTAAAGCTTTTAAAAGAAACTCTAAAAGAAAGTGAAATAAAAACTACAAGAAATGGTGTTGTTTATTCTAAATTTGGATGTATGATTAAATTTAATGATATCAATAATTTTCCATTATTAACAACTAAAAAAATGTTTTTTAGAGGTATTGTTGAAGAACTTTTATGGTTTTTGAGAGGTTCAACAGATGCCAATGAACTAAAAGCAAAAAAAATCAATATATGGACTGGTAATTCTACTCGCGAATATTTAGATAGTATAGGTTTAACTGAATATAAAGAAGGTGAATTAGGACCAGTTTATGGATGGCAATGGCGCAAATTTGGAGAAGATTATAATAATCCTAAAACAAAAGGCAAAGATCAAATTAGATATTTATTGGAAGAATTAATGAAACCTGATAATAGCAGACGTGCTGTATTATCTGGGTGGAATCCAGTTGATTTAAATAAAATGGCTTTACCACCTTGTCATATTCTTTATATTTTTAATAAAACAAGTAAAGGACTTTCGTGTCACATGACGCTACGTAGTTCTGATTTATTTCTAGGATTACCATTTAATATTGCTAGTACAGCTCTACTAACACAAATACTCGCAACAGTATTAAATATTGAAATCTCTGAAATCTGTCTTTCTATATGTGATGCTCATATATATCAAGAACATGTTGAACAAATTAATAAGCAATTATTACTCACACCTTATGATTTACCTAAACTAATTATTAAAAAGTTTGCTCCACCTGTTGATAGCAGCATTGATGAAAAAATAAATTGGATTGAATCTTTAAAATATGAAGATTTTGAATTAAAATATTATTTGTCACACCCATCTTTACCTGCTATTATGAAATAGCTCGTGGATGCCATTTTTTAAACTTATTATTATAAGTACAAACAAATGCTATAATTGTCATTGCATTTTTATCTTTGAATGCTGTTCGCAACATCTTGCTATCACGCAATGTTTGCACTAATGCAATACCCAGCATATTCTTGATATCTTCACTATCGTATACATTATATATATCAGGTTCATTTGTTTTTGTTAAATACAATACTTTATCATCTTCACCAATATTGATATCGCATTTTTTTTCAATGACTACTTCTTCGGTTTTTGTAATATTTTCAATAGTTTTAAATTCAGTGATATCCTTTGTTCTCCTTACAACTTCAATAATATTTGTATCATCAAAATTATATAATTTAGGTTTATACTTTAAATCATATGGCCATATATATATACCACGACAAGTATAATTAAGGGTTTTAGCAAGTTCTTGTATAGCCTCAATAGATTCTTTATATAAATTATAATAAGTTTTAACTTTATAATTACATACATCAATCGTTTTATCAGGTGTATATTGTGTCGCTAGCATATTATAAATAATATTTAATCTTTCTGGTAATGTTTTATTTTTCAAATGTATACCCTCATAACATACAATATCATTAATCAGAAATGTCCAACTATCATCTTTGCATTTAACCATTTCTCCATCTAGCAAAGTATTCTTAAATATTTTTTTATCAAATAATCCGCGTCCAAATATAATACGAGGACGCTGATATCCAGGATGTATTTTTTTATCAATATAATACATTATTTCAATGTCATTATATAGTGTAAAATAAAGATAGTATCTATTACCATTTGATCTCAAATTGAGCATATGATTAGATAATATAAAATTAACATTATTGCTATCAAGATTATGATGATGTCTTTGTAAAATTTTAATATTATATTTATTATATAAATCTGATAATATCAAATCTTTATGGTCATTACTTTTAATATTAAAAGCTATTCTGTTTGAAAAACTAATAATACCTTGCATTAAATTAATATGATGAGTATATTGTAATATAGTATCTATCATTTTTTTAAATAAAAATAATATAACGTTAATTTTATTAATATATATGTATTAATGAATAATCTTTATCACGAATGGTTTAGCAATCCTGATTATTGGTTTTCTAAAAATATAATAACAGATAATTATTTATGTAATAAATATTTAAAATATATTGAAAGCACAACACAAATATATGAATATAAAGAGATTTATAGCAAGGAGACATTGATTTCAAGTGTTATTTTATTAGACCAAATACCTAGACATTATAAAAGATTGGGTTATGAAATTGACGTAGATGAATATTCTGAAAAAGCAGCTAAATTCTCTAACTACATATTATCAATATATAATACAAGTATATTATCATATGATGAATTATGTTTTTTATATTTACCATATAGACATTTAAAAAGAATTGAGAAAATTTATGAAATTATCAATATATTTATTAAATTGTACAACAATGACGATGATATTAATAAAGCAAAATGTAAAAGATATATTTATGCAACATTAAATAATATTTATAAAGATATTAACAAGAAATCATTGAATTACTATTTACAACCTAAGTTATGGAATTCATTAAATAAAAACATATTTGATAAGCAATCATTGGATATCAGCAATAAAGAATATAATATTCAAGAAAACATACTATATAATACTATATATCAGGAATATTTTAAACTTAATACGAGTTCAAAAATAGTTGTTTCTTTGTCAGGTGGTGTTGATAGTATTGTTGCTCTATTTATCCTTAGTAAAATTACAGATAATCTTGTTGCTGTTCATATTAATTATAATAATCGCAAGGAATCGCAAGATGAATTAGATTTTGTTAATTACTATTGTGATTATTTAGGTGTTAAGTTTGTATATAGAACTATTAATGAAATAAAAAGAGATAATTGTCTTAATAATGGATTACGTGATATATATGAAGAAATCACTAAAAAGATAAGATATGATATGTATAATTTACAAAAAGAAAACGATGATATCTATGTATTACTTGGACATAATAAGGATGATTGTTTTGAAAATATTATTACTAATATAACAAATAAAAGCTGCTATGATAATCTTTCTGGAATGGAAACATTGAAAATTATTGACGATATTAATTTTTGGCGCCCAATGTTAAACGTCAAGAAAAAGGATATCATTAATTTTGCAAATATCAATAATATTCCATATTTATTTGATAGTACTCCAAAATGGTCGGTTCGTGGCAAAATCAGAGATAATCTGTGCCCTGTAATATGTAGTCTTAAAAATAATAGTAATATCATAGATGAAAGCCAAATAGATGGTTTTTTTAGTTTAACAGAACATATTAAAGATACAAATAATATAATTAATAATGTAATTATTAGCAATTTAGTTAATAAAATAAAAAGTGAAAATAATAAATTAGTTGGTATATTTTATATTAATGATTTATATACATTGTGTTATAAAAGCATACTAAATTTATTTTTAAGAAAATTAAACATTAAAATTAGTAATAAGACACTAGGAGATTTAGTAGATTATATTAATAGATTTATACTAAAAAATAAAGAAAATTACTTTATATTAAATAAATCTAATAAGATAATAATTAAAAATACATGTGACAATTCATATAAAATTTTAATTATTATTTAGATAAGTATGACTAGAATAATATCAGGGTATGCTTACAATATTGTTAAAAGAATAATGCCTAAAATATCTGCAACTGAAAAAGCAGCTTTAAATTCAGGTTCAGTATCTATTGATGGAGATATATTTAAAGGTAACTTAGAACTTAATAAAATTGTTGATAGATATGATATTATTTTAAAAGATGAAGAGGTAAAATTTTTAAACAATGAAACAAATACTTTATGTGAAATGATAGATAATAATTATGTAGAAAAAAATCAAGATTTATCAAATGAAACATGGAATTATATTAAGAAAAATAAGTTTATGGGATTAGTTATTCCCAAAAAATATAATGGTATGGAATTTAGTGCCCATGCACATTCTTTGATAGTTGAAAAAATAGCAAGTAGAAATATTGCTGGTGCTGTAAGTGTAATGGTACCTAATTCATTAGGGCCAGGTGAACTACTATATCATTATGGAACAGATGATCAAAAAAATAATTATTTACCTAAATTGGCTGATGGCAGCTATGTACCTTGTTTTGGTTTAACAACAGAAAACTCAGGTTCGGATGCTGCTTCTATGTATGATGAAGGATATGTTATAAAACGTAATGGTGTGTTAGGTATCCGTATTACTTTTTCTAAAAGATATATTACATTAGCACCAGTTGCTGGATTAATTGGATTGGCATTTAAAGTAGTTGATCCAAACAAATTACTTGTAGATGGTAAAGAAGGAATAACTTTGGCTTTAATTGAAAAAAATAAATATCCGGAAATAGAAATTGGTAATCGTCATAATCCTTTAAATATAGGTTTTATGAATGGTACAATAAGAGGTAATGATGTATTTATTCCAATGTCGTGTGTAATTGGAGGTGAAAAAAATTGTGGTATTGGTTGGAATATGTTAATGGAATCTCTTGGCGAAGGTAGAGGAATATCATTGCCAGCAATGTCAGTAGCAACTGCTAAGCTTTGTTCCTTAGGTGTTGGTGGCTATGCTCGTATTAGAAAACAATTTAATATTCCTATTGCCGAAATGGAAGGTGTAAAAGAAAAATTAGCAGTTATAGCTGGAAATAATTATAAATTAATTGCTGCTCAAAATCTATTTAATGCAATTGTTATGAATGGTGAAAAACCACCTGTATTATCTGCTATAATGAAATACAAATGTACTGAATATGGTCGTATATCTGTAAATCATGGCATGGATATTATAGGTGGTGCTGGTATATGCAAAGGACCTATGAATTTTTTAGCATCTAATTATGTTGCCACTCCTGTAGCAATAACAGTTGAAGGTTCAAATACATTGACACGCTCTTTGATAATATTTGGACAAGGATTAAATCGTTCGCATCCATATCTACTAGATACTATAACAAGTATAGAAACAAATGATAAAGATAAATTTCATAAAAATTTTATTAACATATTAAAACATACATTAAGTAATCTTGGGAGTTCTCTTTATTATGGAATATATCTAAGATTTCACAAAAAAAATAATATAGCAGATTATCATGAATTACAATTAAAACGTCATGTTGTCAATTTTGCTTTTTCAGCAAATATTGCATTGTTAATGGGTGGTAAAATCAAGACAGCTGAATATATATCAGGAAGATATGCTGATATATTATCGGACATCTATATGTCATATGCTTGTTTATGGTATTACAAAAAACATAAAGATATTCAAGATATTGATAAACTACTTGATTATTCAATTAATGATTATTCATATAATATTCAAAAAAATATATACGATATTGCTGAGAATATACCATTGCCATTACTAGGATATCTAATAAAAATAGTAACATATCCATTTGGTAGAAATTATAAGGTTAATAAAGATAAAAATATTACTGACGTTTCTAATATCATAACTAAACCAAATAAATTGCGAGATTTATTAACAGATAATGTATTTATATCTAGTTATGTTGAAGATAGAATTCATCAAATTAATAAAGGTGTTGAAATATGCTATGAAAGTGATAAACTAAAAACAGATTCTGATAACGCATTAATAATGAAAGCAAATAAATTAAGAAAAAAAATTATAAAAGTAAATGAATTCACAGAAAAATTCCATTAAAAAATCTATAAAGTAGTATTACTATCCTTGCAAGTTTCATTCCATTTTCTATATGTGGATAGAAAAGGCAAGTAATATTTAGCTATTGTATAATTAACAATATTACTTGCTTTTAATCTATTATTTTTAAACTCATTTAATTTATATTTTACGATTGAGTTATTGAGTGGTTGTAAATTACTCGCTTTATTATTTATTATAGAATTCTTGATATTATATTTGGGCATTAAAACTATATTATTAAACTGCGAAAAAGCACCTACTAATGATAATAATGTTAAAATTATATAATATTTAAACATTTACTATTTTATAGTATATATTCTTTAAATAATGAAATATGAAATTTATAATAATGAAAGTGATTTACCAGACAATGTTATAGCAATTGATGGGATTGTATATTCACTTGATGGGTGGAAACATCCAGGTGGAGAACAAATAAAATTATTTGGAGGTAATGATGTATCTGTTCAATATAGAATGATACATCCCAATCATAGTAATAATATAGTGAATGTAGCTCCAATTGTAGGTAAACTAATCAATTATAACAAAGAATATACTTTTGGTTCTAATTTTGAAAAAGAATTAAAAAAGGAAGTTAATAAAATTATTCCACCTAATAAAATATATGCTACACCTGGTTTCAAAATAAGAGCCATTATATATTGTATTAATTATTTTGCTTTAATGTATTATTATGTAGTATATGGAGGTAATTTTATAGTATGTACATTACTTGGAATAGCAGAAGCGCTAATCGGATTAAATGTCCAGCATGATGCAAATCATGGTGCTATAACAAAGATGCCTTTTTGGAATGATATATTAGGTCATGGAGCAGATTTGATTGGTGGTAATAAGTATTTATGGCTACAACAGCATTGGACTCATCATGCTTTTACAAATGATAATAAAAGAGATCCTGATACAAAAAGTATAGAACCATATTTTATTTTCCATAATTATAATTATGATTCACCAAAACGCAAATATATTACAAAATATCAATATTTATATATGATACCGATGTTTTCATTATATTGGTTATCTTCAATATTTTCATTTGAAATACTTACAGGATTACAGTATTCTGTTAATAAATATTCTGAAATAAACTTTAATAATAGATTTATTCAAAGTAAAAAAGATATATCTATGATATTAAGATTGATATATTTATATTTAAAATGTTTTTCACAATTTAAACATTATGATGCTGCACTGGCTATTATATATATATTATATACATCTGTTGTAGCATCTTTAACGCTTGCTATACCTTTTTCATTATCGCATAATTTTGAAAATGTTGAAAGATTCCCAAGTAAAAAAGATTGGTATAAATCGCAAGTAGAAACTACTTCAACATATGGTGGAAAATATATTGGATATTTATGTGGAGGTCTCAATTATCAAATAGAACATCATTTATTTCCTCGTATGTCTAGTGCATGGTATCCATATATACAAGATACGGTTATGAAAGTATGTAAGAAACATAATGTAAAATACACATATTACCCTAATTTTCTAGATAATTTTAAATCAACAATTAAATATGTCATAAATATATCAGATATTAAAAAGAGTAACGAGAGTAACGAGAGTAACGAGAGTAACGAGAGTAACGAGAGTAACGAGAGTAACGAGAGTAACGAGAGTAACGAGAGTAACGAGAGTAACGAGAGTAACGAGAGTAAAATGAGTACATAATTCTCTTAAAAGTTAAAATTATAAAAAGTTTATAAAATCATTAGAAAAGTAAAATTATGTACTCACGTTACATTCTTTATTCAATTCTTCAATTTTCATTCTGCTATTGTTTATTAAATCTCTAATATTCTCTATTTTGTTCTTTATAATGTTCTTGGGGTTCCGTAAGTAATACCAGAGATATTAGTTGTTGAATTATTTGTTCATATATCTTAATATTCATATTAATACATATTTTATCTTTATTTAACATTAGCATACATTATAAAATATGCCAATAAGAAGAACTACAAAAAATATTTATTCATGTTTTAATGATGAATAGTTGAAGAAGGTTAGGAAGACACGCCAAAGAACCCCATAACTTTATAAAAATTGATTATTACAATTTCACGATTTCGTGAAAGTTCGTGAAAAGGTTTAAAGATTTTGTGCTTTTATAGTATAGACAAATGGCGAAATACACTTGTGAAACTTGTCAAAAAGTTTTCTCTCAGAAGGGTCATCTTAAAGACCACAACAATCGTAAACACCCCTGTAAAAAAGATAACACAATTGAAGAACTTGTAGAAAAGAAAGTTCAAGATGCTCTGTCAAAAACAAATGAGGGAGCAGTAAAAATTGACTCAACATCAATAAATATAATGATGTCAAACCAAATGGACTACTCAAAAAAATCACGAGAAGAACTAATTGCAATTTGTAAGGAAAAGGGTATCAAAGGATACAGTGGACAGGTGAAGGAATACATCGTGAAACTACTAACAGATGCCAATAATACTGGTGTTGTGAAAAATGATATTGTAATAGAAACAACTACAAAATCAAACACACAAAAACTAAATATGATAGATTTGTTTGCTGGAACAGGAGCATTTACTATTGCGTTTAAATTAACAAATAATGTAAATGTTGTATTTGCGAATGATATGGTAGAACATTCAAAAAAAATTTACGATGAAAATTTTGACCATAAACTTACATTAAAAAATCTAAACGAAGTTAAAGTTGAAGATATACCATCTCATGATATACTAACAGGTGGTTTCCCTTGCCAACCATTTAGTATTGCTGGATTGCAAGAAGGATTTAAAGATGAAAGATCAAATGTTTTCTGGAAAATCCTATCTATTATTGACAATCATCATCCTAAATGTGTTATATTAGAAAATGTTAAAAATCTCTTATCACATGATGAACACAAAACATTTGCAACTATCAAAGAAAACCTAGAAAATAGGGGGTATTATATATCCTATAAAGTTCTAAATACTGCTGAAATTACAGGTATTCCTCAACATAGAGAGCGTATTTATATTGTCTGTTTAAAATCCAAAAAAATATTTGATAAACTTAGTTTAGATTTTCCTAAAATTGAAAAGAAACCAGTATCTCATTTTCTTGAAAGTAGTGTTCCAGATAAATATTACTACACAGATAAATCATCTACATGGGAACTTATAACTGCTAATGTTGTCAAAAAAGATACAATTTATCAATACAGAAGAGTGTATGTAAGAGAAAATAAAAGTAGTGAATGCCCTACTTTAACTGCCAATATGGGGGGAGGTGGGCATAATGTTCCTATTATACTTGATGATAAGGGTATTCGCAAACTTACCCCAAGAGAATGCTTTAACTTTCAAGGATTTCCATCATCATATATACTACCTAATTTAAGCGATACAAATCTTTATAAACTTGCTGGAAATGCTGTTTCTGTTCCAGTTGTAAAATTAATTGCTAATAGAATTATTCCTTTACTTCAAGAGGATTAAATATGTCATCAAATGTTCCATCATACACCTTATTACAATAAGAACTAATTTGTGGTTGTAAATATTCCCAAATTATACGAGGACGACGACTTTGTTTTATTTGGTCTTCAAATGATTGTGTTTTACTTATTTTTATATTTTTCCATTCAGATGATGTTCTTTTAAGTAAAACTCGATATAGTATAAACTTATTATTTAACCAATTTCTTGCATCAAGGAAGTATATTACATCCCATTCAGATGATGGTGTAAATGAAATAGGTGCATCACTTGTAAAACATTTACATTCTTGTTTTCCTTCTTTTTTTGATTGCAAATCTCCTTTTATACAATCCCATGTTGATGTAGTATCATTGAGTTTATTACGAAGTATAAATTTTACAATATTTTCACTTATGTCTTCGGGAATGAAAGGTAATCTTACCTTTACACCTATTTTTTTTGTGGTATTTTTCCTACTATTATAATATGCCTTATGTAAAGCGTATTGTTCTTTCAAAAGGTCTTTTGTATAAGTATCTTCTATCATATCTACTTTTACATGTTCTTTTATCTTTTCATCAATTTTCGCCTTATTTTTTTGTGCTGAAACTAGTGTAGTCATTATCTTCTTACAGGATCTCTTATTGTGTCCCTCTTGCTTACAGATAGAGCATTTCATTTTTAGATATGTCTTCTGTTTTGTTGGTGCTGGATAATTTTTTTTCCGGATTAAATTTTATGATTGTTAAGAGTGCCGATTTTGAAATGTTAGTTAATATAACGAGCATATATCAATTTTTATTATAAATAGTACATATTAATCCTAATATTATTATTTATATAATATAATAACTTATAATTGATAATGTTGCAAATGTAGTTTATATATGCAATTTATTTTTATTAGTATATTATTATGATAAATATATTTATTTAAATAAAATGAGTACATAATTCTCTAAAAAGTTAAAATTATAAAAAGTTTATAAAATCATTAGAAAAATAAAATTATGTACTCAATTTACTCTACATAGGTCTTAATCTTTTGAATGAAAACAAATCAATTGCGTTTTTATTACAATACCATCTATTTTTATTTTTTTCGCTTTTAAATCTTTTGTTTTTTTTTATAAATTCATATACCCATTTGTCACTTGGTAATGGATGAAAAGTTTTTGGAGTATTATCTTCATAATATTTTTGTAATTCGTATTTTATATGTATTTTTTCATAAGGCAATTCTAAATATTTTTTTAACATCGTTTTCTTCTTGTTTTTTAAACTATCAGTTAATTCCTTTGCATATTTAGGATTCTTATAATAATAATCCATCATTCTTTTAAAACCCATTTTATTCTATTTATATCAATTTTTTTGTATAAGGGCATCGTGAAGTAAATTGTTATTACTTTTGAATCATTTTTTAAACCATTATCATTCTATCGGATAATTTAAAAGATTTATGGTTATCTTTTAGGGCACATAGTGGTACATTAGCTATTGGTAAATCACCTTTATTAGGTCTCAACGAATAATTATATATTTGATTATAATCAAATTTTGGATTAGTATTCTCAGCTAAATCGTCTGTATATATTTTTTCTAATTCAGGTGTAAAAACACGTTGTTCTGGTGTTTTTATAGTATCCTGTGTAATTATTTCTTTATTGAAATTTGCATTATCAATATCTTTATTAGAGCTATACATATTAAAAGTATTTTTATTTATTACATCTAAATCATTTTTATTAGGCATTGGTGGAATATTCTGATTATATAAATTTACCAATTTAGGAGGACATCTTACTTTTACATTATTATGATCTATTTTTACCGGTATAGATACAGGTTTGGATATTATAGTCTCTTCTTTTTCTCGTAATGTATTTTTAGACATATTGAAAAATAGTAAAAATGCAAAAACTATCAAAAATATAATACATATGATTTCTATATAATAGATTTCGTTATCTCTCATATTACTATATTAAAATAATATTTTATTCGTCATCTTCAATGAATTTAAGTTTCTTTTTTGTATCCCCTGTATTACTTGAATTATCATTATCATCAGAATATGTATTACTAAATTGTATTAATTCATTATCTTGGTAATAAGAAATATTATACTTATTTGTATTATAAAATCTTGTACGTGTATAACCTTTTCTTTTGAATACGGAGAATTCATCAAGTATATCAATACAAAGTGGAATATATTTTCTATCTTCTGGACGTTCCCTGAGAATACGACCAATAGATTGTTGAATATCTGATATAGGAGAAGCAAATATTAATGTATTTAGTGAAGGTACATTAAATCCCTCAGAAGCCAATTGATAAGTTGCAAGAATAATTTGTTTTTCTGCTGATTTATTTAAATCACATTGTTTCATCCCTCCTACATAATATCCGTAGTCCTTATTAAGAATATTTTTTTCAATAATTAGTGTTTCAATATCTTTCAGTAAATTTCTACGTTCGCTTAATATCAATATACGTCTTTCAGGATCTTTTTTAATAATACTTTCTAAAACACTAATAATATAGTATGTACGTGGTTTAAATGCACATATGTTATTAATCATAGCAGCTATATTTTCTTTACCATTCCACAATTGTTTTACAGCCGAATATTCAATATTGGGTTCATAATATTTGTGTATTTGTACTTCAACTTCGATAAACTCTTTTTTCTTCATAGTATATACCGAACCACCAATATAGTATTCAAATACCTTGCGCATACCATCTTTGCGATTGAGAGTAGCTGAAAGACCTAATATAATAGGACTATGTAGTTTTTTGAATGCGCGACAAAATACTTGTGCCCCTGTATGATGAACTTCGTCAATAATAATAAATCCAATATCATTGAATATATTAATATCATATTCTCTCATTGATAATGATTGAAGAGAAGCGATAATAAAATCCTTATTTACAACATCTACTTTACTTTGCTTAATAATGCCAATATTTGCATTTGGTGAAAATGTTTTTACAGTATCTATAAATTGTTGATTAAGAAAGTCTTTGTGACTTATAAACATAGTTTTCTTTTTAAGTTGACATGCTATATAGAGCCCCATAATAGTTTTTCCAAATCCACATGGTACAGATATAATACCACCCATTTTAAGAGGATTTTTAGCTGCTTCCAAAAATTTATTAACAGGTTCTAGTTGATATTCTCTTAATTTACCATTAAATTCTACATTAATATCCTCTCCACCTGTAATTTTAGATACTTTGGGTAATCCATAATTACATAATCCGTAATATCTTGGAATATATATTCTATTTTCGGTTTCTCTATACAAAATAAATGTGTTGTCACCATCTTTTTTTGCTGTTAATTCAAAATTAACTCTTGGTTTCATAGTGAGTTCCTCTTTTATTTTAATTAATTCACCATCTTTTAAAGATTTTTTTAGGAGACTATATCCATTAATAGATAACATTGTTTAACCAATATACATAAATATAATGATATCATTTTTTTATATGAATTATAATAGAATACATAAAAAAATATAAATGATTGTTAATTCATTTAGAATATTAGCTGTTGTAATATTATTTGCTGTAATGCTTGTTCACGATATCCCTTTTAAAAAAATGTATAAAGATGCATTTATGCAATTTTATTTGGCTGTATTATGTATATTAATATTAATTGTTGTAGATAATATAACCGGATTTGTAATAACACTCGCTCTTTTAATCGTATATTTTAGAATTTATAATGCAGAATTAAAAGAAAAAAACATAATAAAACTTGATGAAATGCAAAAAGAAGCAGCAAAAGAAGCAACAAAAAAATGCGATGAAAAAGATAATAGGTGTAAATTAGAAAATCCCGAAAAAATTAGTGTAGTTTCAAAAGAAATAAATAATATAGACGATGAAGGTTTTAAACCATATATAACAGAACATGACCTTTTTTTAGCACAAAATAATGTAATTGATGATAGTATTTATAATAATGAAATAGGTGATTTAACATTTGAACATAAAGATGCAAGACCATTATATAAATCACAAGGATTAAATGATGACGATTTACATGTTAGTGGATATGATTATTATAATAGTTATTACGGAAGCTTACAATATGAACCAATAAATAATTAAAATTATCTCTTGAATTATTAGATAATTATAATGGCAAATGAAAAATTTGTATCGCAAAATCAAAACGATGAAGTTATAAAAGAAACATTTACTTTATTTGGATACTCTATATTGAGTGTAGTTGTAGTAATAGCATTACTATGGGGATATAATACTGGTGAAAATATGTACTTATTTATAATTATATACTCAATAATTATTATACTATATACTGTAATCATAATATCATTAGTTGTTATGAATAAAAAAAAATATGATTTAACATCATATACTATATTATTTGGCACAACAATATTTACCATATTTTTAACATTTTTTATAGGTGTATTTTTTGTTTATAAATATTTTAATAGTGCATCTCTAAAAAAAAGCAGTGACCAAATAATTAACTATTCTTATAAATATTAAATGTAATTAAATAGAGATAACACATATAATATTATAAATAATGAAAGTGCTTTAATTAGAATATCATATGAGTTTAAATTTTCATGTAAATATTCAGGCATTTTATCATAAAATGTTGAAATCAAACTAGTATTATGTATTAATAATACAATAATAACAATCATTAAATTCTTTTTTACTAATTCCATATCAATGTTTGTTATTGAATTGTTTTTGTGATATTGTGATGGTGGATATATATCAGATACATTATATTCTGGTCTTCTATTTTGTGGAGGATGAGGTGGATAATTATCATCCGGTGGATATTCTATAACTTCATCTTTATAATCAGGGATCATACTACTATTTGTATTTTTATTTTTATAACTATATTCGTCGCGAAACTCATTCAACACATCTTGAACAATAGGGTCATTAATATCGTTATTATCGGTATTCTTAGTATTACCATTTAAAGTTGATGTAGGCGTTGACATTGATCTCTAATGATATATTATATTAAGAAAAGTAGTATTATAACGCAATTATAAAGTTATTGAATTATCCGTACATTCTACTTTATTTTTATTAAGTATATAACACTTATTATTATATTTAAAAACATTATCGACTATTTTAACTGGTATATAAAATAAAAATATTGCAATAGATAAACCAAATATTGCACTTACTATTATTTGTCCAGTATTATCATAAAATAATTTTTCAACAATATAATTCAATTTGGATTTTTGCATATTGACTAATATTATAAATTATTTTAAATAAATGGTACTGGATAATCAATATTATCAAAACATTTTACATTAATTACATCAAAATTATAACAATCATTATGTTCATCCATATATATATTTTTACTAATATCATCGAATGTTATATGTTTTCTATTTTTTGTAATAATATGTATATAAAAGATACCAAGTATAAATGCTATAAAAAAACTATACCAATTTATATAGAATATTCTTCTCATAGTCTATTAATATTCTTTATATTTATTTTTTAATACATCTACCAGAATCAGGGTTACATTTTTTATCTTTTTTCTCACATTCTGCTTTTTTAGCTTCTGTACATTTATCTTCCTTAACAGCAGGTTTGTCTTCTACTTTATCTTCCTTAACAGCAGGTTTGTCTTCTACTTTATCTTCCTTAACAGCAGGTTTGTCTTCTACTTTATCTTCCTTAACAGCAGGTTTGTCTTCTACTTTATCTTCCTTAACAGCAGGTTTGTC
>Ga0257114_1000773_pt1 | contig 24386 bp, 12 predicted proteins | sample SI112_10mmetaG_FD_190149 | JGI IMG/M metagenome (GOLD analysis project Ga0257114, IMG submission 190149) | Marine microbial communities from Saanich Inlet, British Columbia, Canada - SI112_10m | ecosystem: Environmental > Aquatic > Marine > Inlet | place: Canada: British Columbia | collected...
GCGACGTGGATTTTCGAAGAATGGCTTCCGCGGCGGCGTCGCGCACTTGTTTCCTGAGCGCCAAATCTTTGATGACTGCCTTCTTTCTCTGGTCGTCGTCGGGTAAGTGCGCCACGGCGGCCAACATGTCTGCTTCGACTTGCTTTCGCGCCTTGATTTGTTTCCAGCGACGCAAGAAAATGGAACCGGCAGACTTCTCGGCGGCGAGTGGCCACAACACGCTCGGCGCGTACGTTTGCCAGATTCCCTTCTTCACTTTGTACTCGATCTCAGCTTTTCCTTGCTCTCGAGTGTTTTCGAGAATATTCTTTTGCCGGCGTGTGCTCTTTTTCATTTCTTCCATCGGCACGATGCCGCGCATAACCTTCCTCTTCCTTGAATCACCGATTCGCGTCGTGCTCACGAAGATTTCTTGCCGAGCGTCTTCCTCGAGCGCTGGAACATCCGATGTCGAACCGGAAGCGAAGTATTCGTCGTCCGAGTCTTCTTCATGCTTGCCGCTTCTGCGCTTCAACGCTGCGCCAGCCGCGTGCACCGGCACCCTGAACGCATCGTTGAGGATGGTATTCACGCGCGACCATTCGAGAACGGTGAATAAAACGAGAGGTATGATGAAGACACGATACTTCATCGTGTTGAAGCCGAGCGTCGGAAGACCGAAAGCGACCATGATTTGGCTGAACACGAGGCTGAAATACATCTTTCCGACGAGCCACGCCCACATGGACGTCCCCGCGGAGTACTGTTGGATGTAGTGATAGACCATGTTGTGCTTCCAGAAAATGTAGAAAAAACCGAAGAAGACGCCGCACACCGGAAGTAAAACTGGTGCGACGACGGTGTAAATTATGCCGATGAAGAACACCAACATCGTTTGCGCGGGAACCCGATGGCTCGGCGTGGGCGTCGGTTGAGCCCAGATGAGTCTCTTTGCGAAAGCCGGCCACGTGCGCGCTCGACTGCGGTATAGCAAGCACTTTGTGACGAAGCCGAGGAGGACCGGAGGATGGATCAACTCGAGAACCGGTGAAGTCGCGGTACGAAGCATGACGAACTGGAGGAAGAAAGTACTGGTATTCATCAATCTCAAGATGAACTGGTACGTGAACAAGTGCGGCTTTTGCATCCACACGAGGACGTCCTTCCACAGGGGCGTCGTGCTCAGGTTGGAAAAGACCAAGTTGAGAATGAGAAGCCAAAAGTACATAGACGCACCGAATGAGTCCATAGCGCTGACCGAGACGTAGCCAGTTTGCCGACTCACGACCAAGCTCAAAACGTGACCGACGACGAGGAACACCGTCAACACAATTGACAGGATGATGTTGTAAATAGACTCGCCAAACACGCTCACGAGAGAGTCCTTGACGTCGGCGACAGCCGCGACAGCGATATTGACAGGGTACATGAAGAATAGAGAAATGGCCACGGCGATTAAAAAAGCCTGAGTCGTCTTTTTTGCGCGTTCGACGGATGTCAAGGAGAGATTGTGCCACACGACATCAGAGTTGCCTGGCGCCGGTTCGGTGACCCACTGCCCGGGAACGTCGTCAATTTGAATTTGAGAGGCTATGACGGCGTCCATTTGTCTCGCAAATACCACGACCGCACTACACGCGGGTCGGTGGTTGTTGATGTATTTATCGCGAGTGGAGATGAAAACATCGAAGCGTTGCGCCTCGGCTCTCTTCAACGAATCCATATCTTTCAACGCTTTCGCAAGTTGAGTCGATTCCCCCCAGCTGAGTCCTCCAGTCTTTTCGGTCTCTTGTAAGTCGGCGATCGCTTGCATGTTCTGTGTGACGTGCTCGCGGGCATTCACCCAGGCTTTCGCGGCGCTATCAAGCTTTCGAGTATCCGAGGCGAGCATTTTGAAAGCGATGCAGTCTTTGCCGAGGACGTTCTCAAACTTGCTGATGAGAAGGTTCATCGACTCCTCCTTGTATAAAAGCCGAAGCTTGCCGGAATCACCGGAAGATTGCACGGTGCCATCGTTGAGTAAAAGCTTAAATCTCCCCAGGCAGCCGACTTCTTCGTCGTCGAAGATTTTGTCGATTTTCTTCACAGAACCTCGCACACTCTTTTTGACTTTAAGAAGATCTTTGACGCTGCCGGTGTTAAGCTGTTCAAACTTTTTCGGTGCCGGAGCCGTGGTTAACAAGGGCATATCCTTGACGAGGATTGCGTTCGCTTTAATACCAGTCTTATCGGGATCCACCGTCCACATCATGTGGACGTACTTACGCGACTCGACGCGAATCAAAGAAATCAGGAAGAGACTTGTGATCCAGGTGAAAGCCATGGCGGCCGCGAAAGAAGATTCGGTTCGAGCATTGAGCAGTGTGTATTTCGCGATACCGCTCTTTTCGAGAGTTGCAAGTATCTTCGAGCCCGCATCTACGCTTGGTACGGTATCGGCGGCGTACAAACTCATGAGAATTGGACAACATACGGCGCCGGCGGCGAAGAAGAAGCGACTGGATAACTTGAACCAGCGGACGAGCATGTACTCGTCTGGGGTGGTGAACTCTTTCATCCAATTATTATCGCGGTGATAAGCGTCATAAAGCCACGACCATGCACTGTCTTCTCTCGGTTTGGGAAGCTGAATTTCTCGCGGCGGGTACTTGGGGTGGCCCTTTTCAACCCACGCCGCCGAGTCGATCGCCATCCGGAGCCATACGATTTTACGCAACATAACAAAGAGGATGAGAAGGAATGAAAACAGACCCGCGTAAGACCCTACCAGCGTCCCCACTTCGGACATTGCGATCTGCGTATCGCAGGAGTCGTCGTTTTCACAAATCTCCAGATAATAGCACGAAATACCCGCGCCCGTTTGCTTGATACCTTCGATAGAAAAGTCGCCAGCGTACACCACCGGATAGTATCCAGCACCAGTATCGCACGCGATGCAGTCCATCTGATCCGACGGCGGACACCCACCCATGACGCGATAACTCGACGCGTTCACCTGCGCCACCTTACCCCACGGCGCCACGTTACCCGCGTTCAAGCTCACCCTCGGCGGATTCGACGTGCTTTGCAGCGTGTGAATCGTTCGCAGGTCGTTATCCTTCTCATTAAACAACCAATGCGAGCGCACCGCGCAATCCCCGGCGCATCCCGGCGGGCACGGACACCGTTGGCCTTGCTCGTCCAACAGCGTCGCCGTGATCCACGCCGCCGAGTCCCACGGCGTTCGCGTTCGCGCCGGTTGCACCGTCGTGAGCTCGCTCGTCGGCGTCGCGCCGTAGTTTTCTTGCGTCGGCGGCGCCATGGCCGCGCGCGACGCCTTTTATCGCGCGCGCGCGTCGTCGCACCACCCGCGAGGGTTTCGATTCTCAACCACCCTCGCCGGCGTCGTTCGCGTCGCGCGCCGAACGCGCGCGCCGCGCGCGAGACCGCGACGGCGCGCTCGAAAACGCTCGCACTCTCGCGCGCGGGGCTCTCGGGGCGATCGCGCGGGAGGGCGCGAGGCAGTGCGGCGCGATTGGCGCGCGATGCGAATTGTCGCGCATTCCGACGCGGCGAAGATTTTCTCACAGAGGTCGAGGGGGCGCGCGCGCGGGGCGGCGGGCGAGGGACGCGCGCGCGCGCGAACGAACGAACGAACGGACGAACGAATCGCGATGAATGTGGTGGTGTTAAACTCTAAGCGTCGCGCGGGCGCGGATCAGCCGCGACGCTTGCTCAATCGCCACGCGTTCGGATCGTTGTAGCGATCGTACAGGGGCTCGATTTTCTCGCTCTTTTTGCGCTTGCTCAGATGGCGAGGGTCGCTGAGCTTGAAAAAGCGCGGAGCGAGCTCGACGAGCCATTTGGGGTCGATGGCGCAGACTTCACGCATGTACTCCTTGGTCGTGAGCACGAGCTCGTGGTAGATGACCCAGTCGGGCTGACGTTGGAAGAGCGCGCTCGAGGGGTGAATGTACGTCGGAGTCTGCTCGACGATGGTTTTGTAACCCTCCTGCGGATCTTTCTTGGCGCCGTGGAAGAAGAAACCCGAGCAGATGGCTTTGCGAACTTTGTTGTAGTTGCGTCCAGCGCTCGTGGTGCCGAGCTTGTATCGATCCATGATGGTGAGAAGTTGTTTACGGACGTCTTGCGCGCGCTTCATCGAACGCGCCTGTAAAAAGTTCTCGTAACACCAAGGTTCGCTGAAACCTTGAGCCTTCCACGCCTCATACACCGACAACAATGTCAAATGGTCGCCTTCGGCTTGGAAAAACTTGTTCTTCTTCGCGTCCGCCTGCGCTTGCTTTTCCTTCGGGCGGTGGAAGATATTTTGAGCGCTCAGCATGGCGACGATGGTCAAAATTTCCTCAGAACACCCGAGATCAACGCTCGCGATGAGCATCTTACTCATCGGCGGCTCCAATGGAAACTCTGCCATCTTGCGCCCGAGTCGAGTGAGCAAGCCTTCCTCATCTAACGCGCCTAAATTGTACAGTTGCTCCAAAGCCGTGACGAGCGTCGCCGGTGGAGGCGGGTCCATGAAATCAAAATTAATCAAGTCGTTGATCCCCATAGCTTTCATCGTCAGCACCGTCATGCTCAGGTTCGTCCTTTGAATTTCTGGCACCGATGTCGGGAGCATTTCGTTCTTGAACGCACTTTCCGTGTACAATCTATAACACTTGCCGGGACCTGTACGACCGGCGCGACCGGCTCGCTGTCGAGCTGAAGCCTGTGAAATCGGAGCCACTATGAGAGAGTCCATGGAAATCTTAGGATTGTACACTTTTTGTTTTGAAAACCCGGGATCGACGACGTAGAAGATGCCGTCAATAGTGAGCGAGGCTTCGGCAATGTTTGTCGCGATGACGCACTTGCGACTGCCGGGCGGCGCCGGCTCAAAAATGCGCGTCTGCTGTTCGCTAGGAAGAGCAGAGTACACCGGCAAGACGTGTAACTCTGGAACCGCTGGACCTAATGCGCGCATACGATCGAATAGAATCTCCGCAGCCGCATCAATCTCTTCTTGACCCGTGAGGAACAGTAAGATGTCGCCCTCGGGCTCTGTGAGGTGGATTTGCATCACCGTGATCAAAGCGGCATCAAGATAGTCGCTCTCGGGAGCTTTAGTATACAATACTTCGACAGGAAACGTTCGACCAGGAATGGTGAAAATGGGGCAATCGAAAAAGTACGTCGAAAACTTTTCGGCGTCCAAAGTAGCTGACGTCACGATGATTTTCAAGTCTTTTCGCTTTGCGCAGCACTTCTTCAGCAATCCGAACAATACGTCCGTGTGGATCGTTCTTTCGTGTGCCTCATCGAGCATGATGACGCAATACTGCGATAACAAGTCATCCAACAAAGCCTCGCGAAGTAGCATACCATCGGTCATGTACTTGATAACTGTGTCCTGTGACGTGCAGTCTTCGAAACGAATCGCGTAACCAACCTCTTCACCGAGTCGACAGCCGTACTCCTCGGCGACACGCTTGGCTACGGACATTGCGGCCACACGCCTTGGTTGCGTGCATCCTATTCTACCCCGTGACGTATACCCAGCCTCGGCCAAGTATTGGGTCATCTGCGTCGTTTTCCCCGAACCCGTCTCGCCAATCACCACTAAAATCTGATTTTCATTCACCGCTTGAATCAATTGATCGCGCAGTTTATAAATCGGTAGCGTCTGCCGTAATTGATGAATGGGCATCGTCTGTGGCTGGCCCATCCTTTGACCTTGGCCCATGGACTTGGCCTTCCAAGCGGGCATATCGCGGCCTCCGCGACTGCCGCCGTACTGTCGAGCCTCCTCTGTCAACGACGCATCGCCCTGTCTTCTCATCGGATCCTCCCACGGACGCGCCGCTACTTGACCCTCGGCCTCAGTATTTGCTCGCTGCTGCTGATCGCGAAGCTCGCGTCGCTCTTTCGCCAGCGTGGCTTGCGTCATGGCGGCGCGTTGCATGGAACCATCTGGGTTTTTGACAATTTTAATCGGCGAAACGTCACCCGTGCTCGCCGCAGTTTGTCCCTGCAAGAACGGCGCCTCGTCTTCGTTGATCTCGATTTCAACTTCCTCTTCAGCTTCTTCTTCGTAGGATAGCATGCCGTCGTTTTCCGGATCGAATTGCGGATAGTCTTGCACCTTCAACACCCCGCTCGCGATGAGCTGCCGAGCTTCCCACAGCTCCGGCGAACTCAGCCTCTTTGCAGGTCGTTTGCGCGAGGCTGTGTTTGCTTCATCCAAAGTGCTGGCATCGATGCCAGAAAGGCCTTTAAGTGACGCCATTCCCCCTGCTGCTGACGGCCCGGGTGGCGGTAAATTCCTCGGCGCTGGATTACTTCTGTTACCGCCAAACGTGGCGCGCGCAGTCTCCTTCCCCGAGATTTGGTCCACATCCTTCATCGACAGCGATATCTTGTTTCCGTTACGATTCAAAACTTTGACAAACACGCTCTCACCTCGCCTCGCGCCGTCCTTTGCGCTTTTCAGGTGTCGATCGGTAATGGCGCTCACGTGCACCAAGCCCTCCGCCTTGCGCTTGAACTCCACCAACTCCACAAAGGCTCCGAAATCCATCACATTTGTCACCCTTCCGCGGTACACCCCGCCCACACTTGGCTCACCATCTCGCGTCTTCTCATCGCTCTTCGTCTGCGCGCTCGCAAGCGAGTGCGAAACCTCCCTCTCGTTCGCCCGTTCGCTCTTGCTCGGGTCGTCCGCCGCGTTTGCGAGCGCGTCCCGGTCCCCGTATAATTCCCTCGTCAACGCCTTCGCGTGCGAATCATCGTCCCGCACCGCAAGTCCAGGAAAGTTTGCGTCGCCGCTCGACCTTCCAGACGTCCCCGCGCTTCCCGCAGTCGCCGCATTTGTCCCGCGCGCCGTCCCGCTCGGCTTCTTCCGCATCCGCTGAATCAGCCCAAGCAAAGATTCCGCGAACGCATCGTCCACTTCTGCGCCGACCGCGCCAAGCGCCTTCCGAAACGTCACCGGAGTGTCGTTTTCGTCCGTGAGCGCGATGACGAACTCGCTCAGCGTCTTATCGGCGATCCCGAGGTGATTTTCGAGCTCCTTCGTGACTTTGTTCACGAGCGAGAGCTGCGCGAGTTTGGCGAGCGCCGCCATCGGGACGCCGAGCGGGCGCGCCGTGACGCGCGGTGATGAGTTTCGCGATCGCACGACCGCACGCGCGAGATGCGGGTGGACCGGACGCGAGTCACGATGTGAGGATCGAGCAATGCCAGGGACGACGGCTGGACGACGGCTGGCGACGAGCGCAGTGGTGCGCAAGGCGTTACAAATACAACGGGTTATAAGTCGATCAAGTTGCCGGTGGCGGGTCCAGATGCGTCCGATGGCGGTTGCGAGGACGTCGACGGCGCTGACGGAAACGCAGGGGCGAAGAGAGTCCAATTCGGGGTGAAAATTGACGTCTCAGCGGCTTGAACTTCGTGCGCGCGGTACGAGTCGATGAAAGAGGGATGGCATCCCGCGAGCGCACCGACGAAGCAAACGCGACGGCGTGATGGCTCATCGGCGCTGTCATCAGATTCTGCGAAAAAGCACCGGGCGAAGGTCGCGCACACGGCGGCGGTGTCGGTGGGCAAACTTGTTTGCGCACGCTCGTCGTCGATGCGCTTGATGAGCGTCGCCGCGTGTGCGAGCGCCGCTCTCGTCTTCCCCGAGACGTGCTTGTTAAGGACGCTGTTGATGAAATCTCTGGTTGGGAAAGAATCCAGAGGCATGGAGTCCACGACGCTCGTAATTTCTGGCTTTTCCAGCACGCGCTGCGGGAGCGCGGAGAAGAGCGAGATGAGTGCTTCACCGACGTCGTACGCGTTGCCGCCGATGGCGCTCAGTTTCACCGAATTCGCTCGATTAGTGTGGAATGCATTGGCAATCTTCGCAAGTACCCCTCGTGTACGAACATTCTCAAAGGGTACGCGGAAAAGTCCCGGCGCCGCACTCACTTTCTCGTGTAGAAAGTCTACGAGACTTGTCACGACTTGCGGAACGTTTGGCGGAATCGCCGACGTTGGAAGATCTTCGAAAGGCGTGCCAAACGTGCATGGTTGGTACGTCCCTTGGACAGAAACGAAAAAATCCCTCCCACCCTCGAGCCTGACGACCAAAATCGCGTCGACATGCTTTGGTTTGGCATCCACGTGTATGAGCGAGTCGTCGCCGTATCTCGTCAGCGAATCGTGACTAAACGCGCTCGGACCCGACCTTCGTCCACCCCGAACGCATGCGGTGACGTTCAGAATGACTTCCTCACCTGGTAACAAGCTACCACTCATCGGGTAGACGGACATCCAACCGGGAGTCGCCGGACCACCCGGTATCGGAGAAACGAGACTGAAGTTGGCCGGGACGTCGCCGACGTTTGAAAGCCTAAACTTACCGGCCACTTCCTCGGAGTAGCGCAAACGGCCCAAATCGACGCTTGCGTTCTCTATTGCGCATACCGGCATAGACGCCATCTCGACGTGATCAAGCTTTCGACGCAAATCGAACAAAAGGCTGTGCAGTTTTTTTGGTTCAAGCTCTCGAACCACTAGCGAAAATACGGCGTACACTGGCTTGTGATCTGAGTGCGTCAGCTCGGCACGGCCATACTCCAACAGGTTGATATCAAAATCACCGTTCCACAGCACTCGATCGCACCAGGCTGGAGTGCGTTTCTTCTCCTCCTCTTTTCTCTGAGAGCCGCCAACTTCGTCCAGATCCGCATCGCCCGCTCCGCTATAAATGTTTGTGCCCGGTCTATACTTGTACGTCGGCGCGAAAGTGACTTCGCTTTCTTGCCATCCTTTAAATGCGCGCCCGGCACTGCGTTCGATGTTCAGTTGATCAGACGCCAGTAGGCTCGAATAGTTTCCCGCGGCGATTGACTTGCGCACGACGTCGTCGGACAACGTCAATCGATAGTTCAAGTCCCCCATCCAGATCGAGCTCGCAGCATCCGCGACGGAATACTCCGACGCATCCGCGCCTTCGGGCGGCAAAAATCTCAGCTGGTCCATAATTGTGCTATAATCTTCGTTCCGCTTGATTTCATCGCCCGGTTTCGAGCCCGCGCTCAAGTGCGAGCACACGAAAACCAAAGGCGTGCTGTAAAGTTTCATCCAAACAGCGCACGCACCCTTGTTTCCTAGTATACCGACGCCAATATTAAACCCAGTCGCCACCGTTCCAACGCGTACGTCTTGGATATGCGGCAGCAGCGATGCCTTCACCCACACGGTTATGTACACGCCGACGAGTTGCTTCTGCGCCACAGGTCTATACTTCGCGGCGCCCTGTTTCGACTTTGGCGGCCTCCAACTCGAACCCTCACGAATCGCAAAGTCACTCATATTTTCCTCCTCGTCACCACCGTCGAAGGATACCCATTTCACCGTCTCGGGCGTTGCTTGCCCCGACGTCGTCGCGAACGACGCCTCCGTCGCGTCGTCGGAGTCAAACTCCGCGGTGTAATCACTCAGCACCCCGCGTCGCTTCGTCGCCGGCTGATTCGCCGTCGAGCCATTCAACGCCTTATCCAGCACGCGTTCCCACGCCTCCGTCATCGCGCTGTCCTCTCCCACGAGCACCTTGCCAACGTTGAGCGGGACGATTTCCTGAAAACCAACCGCCACGACGTCCGCCGCGTCGTCGTCGTCCCACGTCCCTCCCTCGCCCTCGTCCAACCTCCCACGATTGCGCACCCACTCCCTGACGTCCGCGTCCGCCCTCGGCGCTTTCCCATTCGTGTTCCACGTCCCCGCGAACACCCGCAGCGGTCGTCGCTCCGTGTACGCGTCGATGGATTCATTCAAAAACTCTCTCCGCACCGCCGTCGACGCGATCCGCCGTCCCCACTCGCGCGCCAGCGGATGCGCGCGTTCCGTCGTCGTCACCGTCGTCGTCGCCGTCGCGCGCGCGTCGTCGCTCGCGCTCGGGCCGTCGAAATCGCGCACCCACGCGCTCGTCGCCTCGCGCGCGCGCTCGCCGTCTCGCGCGCCGCGCGCGCTTCGCTCGCGCTCGCTCGCCGTCGCGCTCGCGAAGAGCGCGCGCATCTCGCGAGCGCCGCGCGCGTCGCGCCGCCGTCGCTCCGCGCGCCGCGCGACCGGTGCGCGCGGCGCAGTGCCGCGCGCGTCACTGCGCCGCGTCGAATCCGACGACGACGACGACGACGCGCGGCGACGACGCGCGACGACGCGCGCGACATGTCCGCGGTGCGCGCGCGACGCGACGCGACGCGCCTCGGACGCGCGCGACGGCGCGCGACGGCGCGAGAAGACGCGCGAGACGTTCGCGACGGCACCGCCGACGACGCGACGACGACGCGCCGACGACGCGACGCGACGGGACGCGACGCGACGGGACGGGAGAGAGAGACTGACGACGGCGACCGCGACGCGACGGACGCGGACGCAGATATTCGAGAGCTACGAGCGGGAGTTTTGCGAGTTCTCGAGCTCGATCCACCGAGGCGTCGACGGCGTGAAGACGGCGGCGGACGTGACGACGCGAGGACGACACGCGAAAGCGATCGAGGCGGATGTGGCGGAGTGCGAGGCGTTGGTGCGAAGGATGGATCTCGAGGCGCGGTCGGTGAGCGATCCGGCGGTGAAGACGCCGATGTTGAATAAGCTGAGGGACTATAAGAGCGAGTTGGCGAAGCTGAAGCGAGACGCGCGAGAGGCGAGCGCCAAAGCGGCGGAGACGGACGCGCGAGACGAGTTGTTGAACACGGCTGAGCGTGGAAACGCGGCGGGGGCGTCGGACGGGGGGATGTCCGGACGTGGACAGGCGATGGAGACGACCGAACGGTTGGCGCGCACGGGCGAGCGCATTAAAGATAGCCGCCGGTCGCTGCTGGAGACGGAGGACTTGGGCGTGAGCATTCTGCAAGACTTACAGGGACAGCGGGAAACCATCGAGCGAAGCCGCGAAGCGCTGCACGGCGCGGATGACACGATCGGGCGGTCGAGAAAGATCCTCAGCAACATGAGTCGTCGCGCGCAGGCAAACAAGTTTGCGTTTTACGGCGTGAGCGCGTTACTCTTCATCGCCATCTTGACCGTCATCGTGCATCGATGGAGTCGTTGATCGTTTACGCGCTGTCATCATACATGTACAACCAAATTACAGCTCAACTACAACCCTACGCATCGTCGTCGGCGCTTTTATCGACTGAAAAGTCGGCGATTTCGCTGACGAGATATATTCTTCCTTTGCCCGTCACGCGCCAAGGCGACGTCTCTCGACGTTCAAACTGCGTTTCGAACACGATTTTCCTACCACACACGTGGCACTCCGTGCGCTCTCGCGCCTGCCCTCGCCGTACGGGTAAAAACGCGTACACATCCTCGTGACACGCCGGACACTCACCCGTCATCGCGAGCGTCTCGCCCGTCGACGCCGCGTTCAACTTTTCCAGTCCGCGCGAAATCAAACCTAATCCCACCAAGCCAACGATCGGGACGCGAAACTGCGGCACATTAGGCCCGTGATCACCGAGCACGACCGAAAAAACCGCGCGCAAGTCGTCCCCGAAATCCACCAACGCGAAGAGCGTCCCCAGCGCCAAAATCGCCAGGTACGACGTCTGCAGCGCGCGCATCTGCGCCTCATCCACCACGCAATCCGAATACACCGCCTTCCCGCGCACCGAGCACCGCGGATACTTTTTCACCACCCCACTCCCCGCGTACGACAACTTCGCCTCCAGCGCATCGAAATATTCATCGCTCACCGCCGGCGCGCCCGTAAAGTACTTCTCCTTGCACGCCACGTACAGCGTCTCCAACTCCTCTTGCGTCGCCGCGTCGAGGTTTTCGATCACCGCGATCGACGACGACGCCTCCGCCTCCGCGTCCGCGTTCGCTTCACCGTCCGCGTCTCGTCCGTTCGCCTCGCGCGCGACGCACCGCGCGTCCGCGTCCCGCTCGAGTCGTCTTTTCGCACCCTTTCGCGTCGTTCGCGTCCGCGTCCGCGTCGTTCGCGTCGCGACGCCCGCGCGCCGGCGCGGACGCGTCGTCGTCGTCGTCGTCGTCGTCGCGCGCGCGCCGAGCGTCATCGCCGACGTCGCGCGACCGCGCGCGCGCGCGTGCCGTCGCGTTCGTATGGCGCGCAGTGAGAAACGGTTTTTCGACACCCGGGATGCGCAACGCGTTTTCGGTCGACGCGTTTTGCCGACTGCCGCAGACGCGCGCGCGCTGCGTCGACGACGACGATGACGACGCGAACGGAACGTCGCCGACGTGGATTCGATGATTCGGTCGCGCGCGCGATGTGGACGCGCGCGATCGCCGCCGCCGCGATGGTTTCGCTCGCGATGGCGGGCGGGACGGCCGTCGCGTACACGGCGGGGACGGCGTGTTACCCCGAAGCGGCGTGCAAGTCGGGCGGAAGCAACACGTTCGATAAATACCAGCGAAGAGTGTGTCAAATGCTCGCGGACACGAGCAAGTATTGCATCATCCCGAGCGAACCGACGGACGAATTGAGTGGGTGTTCGCGCGAGCTGCTGTATCACGGTTGGTGCGACGCGAACAAGTACGTCTTTGAATCGGGATGTTTGGCCAAACATCCGACGACGGATTCTTCGGCGTGCTCGAATTGCAATTTCGATTCGTATCCGACAGCGTATTGGAGCGTGGGGGCGCCATATCCTCTACACCCTGGAATGGTTAATCACGCTTTCCGAGAGTGCGTGGTCGATTACGTCAAGGCGAAGATCGAAGAAGGTTTTGCCGCTGAAGGTATGACCGCGGATGCGACATCGCTTCAGCAGCTCGCAGAGCAAGAATTTCCGGTGGAACAAATGGTGGACGTTGACGATTACAAAGAGCAGTATTCAAGTTATTACTTAGATGATGGAGACTTCGACGAGTTGGACGAAGAGATGACCGATGAACACCTCGACGACGTCTCCGGATCCGTTGACGAAAGCGTCATGACGAAGACAGTAACGGCTTCGTGCTCTTCGCCCTCAGACGACAAAATCTGCTACAAAATGTGCGCTGGTGACCTCGGTCTTAATCTCGAGTATAAGATCAAGGTGCCGAAAGTCTGCGCTAAAATCAAAATTCTCGGGAAGAAGTTTAAGAAATGCATCAGAGTCCCGACGACGAAGTTTAAAATTCCAAACAAGTGCACGAACTTGTGCGTCAATATTCCAGGTTACTGCGAGATGCAAGAAGCGGCGAGTGCGATTACACAGATAAAGAACATCAGATCACTCGGTGATTTGGCATTACCCTGCAAAACACTGGGTGGGCCGGGCGATGTCTGTAATCTGCTCGAAGAAGCCGACGACGCGTTTAGAGCGATGGAGTCGATGGCGAAAATAGCCACGACGTCAACGGTCGACGCCTTTCTCGATCTGCAAGTGTTACCGTCGATATTGCAAAACGTCCTCGACGAAGCTACGGACGCTTTGGAGGACATCGCCAACGGCCTCGAAAATAAACTCCGCAACTTGGTGGAACATGTCTGGGGTACGGTTGCGAGCTCGTCGTCCGAAGTCGTATCGTTCATCGAAAATAACGTCAAGGGTTCAATATGCGCATCGTCGAGTTCCACGGCATCGCTCGGAGCCGCGCGCGAAGAGCGACGACTCGCCCTCGTAAATGACATTCATCGCGGCGTGCGCGCTGCGTTCCGGGGCGACTCGACTCCGACGCACTCAGCGCGTCCAATCGTTCCTAATCTAGGCGCTGGGCAGTGTTGCTATCACATCCCGTTCGCGTGTAGCAGCGAGGTGGATTTCCCAATGCCTTGGCCGAAGGCCTTGGAGAATATATCGGACTCACCGGGTGCCGTCGTTGTGAACATGCCGGGCCTGGAATTCAACATCTGTGGCGAGATCACGCAGTTTAAGGTGGACGAGAAAGTTGCGACGAAACTGGTGAATGCTTTTGGTGATATGTTCGAAGCGCTCTTTGCAGCACTTTACGAAGAGAGCGGACTGAAAAAAGTCGTGGATGACGTGAAAGATCTGACAAAGGACATGTTTGGGTCGTCGGCGGCGCTCGGATCGTATGATCGACCGTCTTTCTCCACCGACGACCGCAAACATCTGTTGAGGAAATACGTCGAAGTCAAAAACCGGATGGCAGAGACGGAGACAATCGTTCTGGAGGAACTTTTGAAAATATCTGACACCATTCATTCGCCCGAATACTTGACGCATACAACACGGACGCCGTCGCGCGATGACGTGCCGTCTCTGGGCGGCGAGAACTTGTTCGAAAAGGTCCTGAATGATTTCGCCGACGATTTGCAGACGGCTCTTAAATCTATGGCAGACACGACAGTCGTGAAGGCGGATATGTCAATCAACGTGAAAGGAGACACGTCCATCAATGCGAAGGCGAGCGTCTACAAGATCGGCGACATCATCGACAAGCTCGATATTCCAAATAGCTTTGCGGGCGTCCACGTCGCCCCTCTGTTTCCCGGTTTAACCGCGGCGCTTCAATACGACGTGTTGCTTTCGATGCCATATTACGTCAACATCGACATGGAGGCATCTTTTGCCTTGGGTCTCGATATCGATATCCCGATATCTCTCGAACTTTCGAATACACCAAACTTCGCCATGGGCTCGCCCGCCGTGAACTTGGTTCCGACGTACACCGCAGCCGGTAAGTCGAGCGCGCAGGTAGGCGCGAGTGTTGAGATAAAGAAAGGCTGGATAGCGCTGTGCGCGGGGACTCACTGCGTCGGCCCATGGATCAAAGCGCGCCAAGACGTCTACGTCGGGGTCGACACCTGGGCTTTCGCCAACTGCGACTCGGGATATGGCGAGCTCGTGCCAAAATGGACCGACGGATTCTCTTATTCGAGCAAAAATCAAGCAGCATGCGCAGGTTCACTCGCAGGCGCTGGTGGCTACGCGCAAGTGCCGAAGACGGGCAATATTCTCGCTCAGGTACTGTTCGCCCCCATGCCGATCATGCCCTCGGGCGCGAGCGCCGCCTCGCAATCCGCGGCGCGTCTCGGCGACGACGACGACGAGTGCGAGGCTCAGCCAATGGGTATGATACTGGCCGATTACACCAACACCGTGCATAACGCCGTCATGGCGGGCGGCGATAACTGGTACACGACGGATTTGTTTGCCGAGTGCCCGTCCGCGGGCAAGTGCCCCGCGCCGTCACCGCCGCAACCGTACACGCCAACGGAGAAAACAAAGCTTGCCAAGTACAACGCCCGGTGCTGCGGCAACTCCGGCGCTTCGCGCTGCGCCGCAGCGATCGAAGGTACGTACGAAACGCTCTGCGCCCAGCTCTGCGACGCCTGCGCGGGTTGTGTCGCCTTCGACTACCAAGCCAGTACGAACAAATGCGGCTTCAGCAAAAGCGATAGCACGGAGGACCGGGAGGGATTCACGCACTTCGGTCACGGCGCGACGCCCGCGTCCAAATCTTCCCTCGGCTCTCGCATGCGTTTCAGCGCGCGCGCGTCGTCGCCAACGTCACCATCCGCGCTCACCGCCGTCTTCGTCGTCGCCTTCGCCGCCGCCTTCGCCTCGGCCGCGTTTCGCCGCCGCCGCCTCGACGACGCTCGCCGCGCGCGCGTCGACGATTACGGCGCGTTCGACTGATCGACGCGTCCCTCCGGCGCGTCTCGCGCTCGAGCGTTCGAGTCGATCATCGCTCCACTCATCCGTGTATTTTCTCATATTTCCTCACATTTTCTCCATCGCGCGCCTCCCCGCCGTCTCGCGCGTCGCGCTCGGCCCGGTTCGCTGGGCGCGGTCGCCGCCGGCGCGATTCTGGATTTTGGATTCTCGATTCGCCGCACTCGTCGTCGCGCTTTGCCGCGCGCACCGACGCGCGCGCCCGAGAACGAGCGCGGCTCGAGAACGCGGACGCGCACCGACGCCGTCGCGCGAACGTCGCGCGCGCGGCGCGCGTCGACGACGCTCGAAGGCGACGCGACGCCATGAAGCTCGTGCGGTTTTTGCAGAAACTCTCCAACGAAAGCGTGACGATAGAGCTCAAGAACGGCACCACGGCGCACGGGACGATCATGGGTGCGTGCACGACGACGACGACGGCGCGCGACGCGCGAGGACGACGCGCGAGGACGAACGAGAGAAGCGCGAATGCGAAACGCGGGAAACGCGGCGACGATCGGGACGCGGCGAGAAGACTCGACGGGAGACGAGACGCGAGAGGGACGAGACGCAGGGCGAGCGACGCGAGCGAAGACTGACGAGCGCGAAAATCACGGCGTCGCGCGCGATCGACAGGCGTGGACGTGAGCATGAACACGCACCTGAAGCAGGTGAAGCTCACGCTCAAGGGTAAAAACCCGACGGCGGTCGAACACCTGAGCGTTCGAGGGAACACGATTCGGTATTACATCCTTCCGGACTCTTTGAATCTGGACACTTTGTTAGTAGACGACACGCCCAAGCAAGGGAAACCGCGCGCGAAGGCGGCGGCGAGCGCCGGTCGAGGGCGCGGTCGCGGTCGAGGGCGCGGGCGCGCGCGGCCGACGTAGTCGGTCCGCCGTCGGCGTCCGAGCGCGTAGTCGCCGCGTCGCGCGCGATTCGACGTCGAGCGCGCCGTCGCGCCGCAGTTGTTTGTTTTATACGATATCCAGCGATTAGATCTCCGTCGCCGCGCGCGTCGCCGCGTCGACCTCGTCGCGTCCGTCGTCGCCGCGTCGACTTTCAATTTCAAACCGACCGAACCGACAGGTGGCGCCATTCCGCGACGCCCATGCCCGCGTCCGCGCGCGCGCTCGAGCGCGCGCGCGCGGCCGTCGAACTCGACGTCGCGCGAGACTTCCCCGCCGCCGCGCGCGCGTACAGAGACGCCGCGGCGGCGCTCGACGCCGACGCCGACGCCGACGCCGACGGCGCCGATGGATTGCGACGGAAAGCGCGCGAATACCGCGAGCGCGCGGACGAATTAGAGGCGACGACGCGCGAGACGACGGTTGATTACACCTCGCTCGTCGGCGTCGCGAGCGGGGCGGCGCGCGCGAAGACGACGATGGAGACGAAGACGCGCGACGCCGGCGGCGCGCGCGTCGTCGCCGGCGCCGCCGCGGTCGGCGCGTGCGCGGGATTCGCGTTGCTCGGACCGGTGAGCGCCGTCGTCGGCGCGGGGGCGATGGCATACGGCACGACGCGGCGCGACGGCGTCGGGAGCGCGTGCTCGGGGGCGGGAAAGATGGCGGCGAACGCGTACTCGAGCGTGAAGAGATGGAATCGCGAGCACGCCGTCACGACGAAAGCCGCCGCCGCGTGCGCGACGGGCGCCAAGGCGGTGAAAAAGCTGGACGACGAGTATAAGATACGCGAGAAGACGGCCAAGGCGGTGACCGGCACCGCGAGGGCGGCGAGCGAATTTAACGAAAAGCACGGCGTGACGAAGAAAATCGGCGAGGGCGTCTCCGTTGGTCTCGACGTCGTGACGAAGAAGCTCGGCGGCGTCGACGCGCGCGACGAGGCGTCGAGCGAGGGCGCGCGTTTGCCATCCGCGCCGCGTTGATCGCGCCTAGCGTCCTTGTACATTTACATCACACCGCACGACTCGCAGTCGCCTCGGCGTCGACAGTCTGACGGGACAGTTACGACGGTTACTCCGCACAGTCGCGCGCTCGCGCCGCGCGCGACGCGCGAGCGCGAGCGCGACGACGGCGACGACGGCGACGACGGCGACGATGGCGACGACGGCGACGACGCGCGCGCGCGACGCGACGACGATGCGTTCGCGCGCGGAGAGGACGGCGCGGCGGTCGAGACGACGCGAGACGACGAGACGACGCGCGGCGGCGGCGTGGCCGGACGACGCGCGCGCGAAGACGCTGTTCACGGCGCGCGGCTCGCGCGAAAAACCGACGCGGTACGATTATCGGAGTCGAGTGCGAGGCGTGGTGGGGATGGAAAAGTTTAGCGACGACGAGTTGGACTCGGCGAGCGAATCGGAGGAAGAGTGGCTCGTCGACGAGGACGACGACGAGGCGAGCGGAGGCGACGATGAAAGGCGGAGCGGAAGCGACTACGAAGATGGTGAGGAGGATGACGACGACGGTGTTCGTGCGGTCCGTCGACGAAGGCGGATGAAAGCTTCGAATCCATTCGAATCGGACGACGACGACGACGACGATTTCAAGCCGATTCGTAAACGTAGAAGAGTGTCGACGAAGAGACAAAAGGACGAAGAAAAAACCGTGAGAGGGGAGACGCCGCGACGCGCGAGCGCACGAGTGGGCGCGAGGGCGAAACGAAAAGCGGCCGACGCGGCGAGACACGTCGCTTCATTGTTGCGTCCAACGATGGATGTGGACGACGAATCAATCGTCGAGAACGACGCGTCGTCTTCGGATTCTTCCGAGTTGGATTTTGTCGTCGACGACGACGAGGACGAGACTGCGACTGAAGTTGACTTCACGCCTCGAAGAACCCGGCTGAGTCTGGGATCGAGCGTTGACGAGGCTCTGAGCATCGACGACGTCGCAGCGTTGAAACGCGCTCTCTCACGTCTAGAAGAGACACCTCGACCGGGTCGCGTGCTCATCTCCGCGGCCGCGCACAACGCCATAAACGTAGCGAGCGAGTTCTTGGCGAATGGTATTCGAGTAAATGGTCAGTTGAACGAGAGGGGATCCAAGAAACCGCACATCACGGACATCGCCGACGCGCTTCACATCGCGTGCGAACGAGGCAACGTGGATTTCGTTCACGCCGTGAGGGACCAAATCGGATTGGCGCAGTTCTGTCGAGGTGGTGACACCGGCGGTTGGCCGACCTCAGCGACGGGCGGCACACTCGTCCATTCGGCGGCGGATAACGAAAAAGCGAGCGCGGAGTGCGTTGCAGCGGCGATTATGGCGGAGTCACCACCGAAAGGGCGCGTCATGCCCGTGGCTGCGGTGTTCGACGAAGACGCTCGCGGCGCACGCACGCCGTTGATGATCGCTGCGGGTGCAGGTCCCGAGTGGGAGTCTTGCGTTGAAGCACTCTTGAGGGATGCCAGAACATACGGCCAACGCGCAGTGCGAATCGCGATACGATGTCAAGAGCCACAAGAAGGATGTTCTGCGGTGCACATCGCCGCCGTCGCCGGAAATGTGGTTTGTTTGGAGAAATTTCTAAAGGAAGATCCATCGTGCTTAAAGGTGAAAGACTACAACGATTCGACGCCATTGCATTGGGCATCTATGGAAGGACGGCACGAGACGATCCGAGTGTTGCTCGAGAAGGGCGCCAACAGACTAGCGATTGACAAAATGGGTTGGATTCCGTTGCTCTACGCCAATTTTCACGAAAAGAGTGAGGCAGTTTTATACTTGCTCGAGAAACAAGTCTCGGAGCAATTGCAGACCATGTTCACTGCGGTGGCATCGGAGGACGATGGGAAGTCCAAGTTGCAGGTACAAAAGGTTTTGAATTTGCTCGCAGCCAAACCAGCGTACTACGATGCGATAAACAACTGCATCAGGAGAGACATGTCGCTCTTGGGCCCTGTCATGAACATGCTGCGCGAATGTGGAGCGATTACTATTATCAATTTGGCCAACCGCGTGTCGTTCTTGCGCAATCCGTGGCTCAATGAATATGGATTGCAAAATTTAGCTCTCTCGAAAAGTTTCACCTTGTCTGCGCAAGACGCTTGGCACGACTTTTTCGTAAATGTCTGGTCCGTCTCGCCAAAGATTTTGAAGATTCGACATCTCAGTTGGGGCTTGCGGCAGCCATCGGGGGATGTTTCAGGAGGTCCGGGACCAACGCGTGAAGCGTTCAGCTTGATGGCGAACGAGTTGTGCGATGGAAACAGAGCCGACCGCCAGCTATTTACACAGGATGACGCGCGCACGTACAAACTTAAGGAAGGTATCGACCGCCCGAGCGTGCTGAAAGAGCTCCAGTGTTTCGGCGAACTTCTGGCGCACGTGGTGCTCTTCGGCAGCGCCGTTTTACCGATTCCGTTCTCCAAAGTCTTCCTGAGGCGCGTCATCGCCAACGAAAAATGTGACGCGTTCACTCTAGACGATCTCGCCGACGTTGAGCCCGCAGTGGTGAAGTCGATCAAGGTTGTGCTTGAAACCGACGACGTCGAATCGCTCTGTCTCACGTTTATCGATCCGACGACGAACGAAGAGACAGACGTCACGAAGGCAAACTTGCAAGCATTCAAGCGACAAAAAATTCGCGAAATGGTGTCGAGCATCGTAGACGACGCATCCGTGCACGCGATCCGCACAGGTTTGCTCCAAATCATGCGAAAATCACAGATCGAGGTGCTGGCGCCCGAAGAGTTTGGCCTCGTCGCCGCCGGCTCGCAATCGATCGACCCCAAGGAATGGCGCCGACACGCCTCCTTCTCACCAAGTCCAGAGATGGAATGGTTTTGGGACGTGGTCGAACGCATGAACAACGACGACAAATCTCGTCTCCTCCAATTCTCCACCGGGAGTAGTTTACTTCCGGTCGGTTCTTTCGCCGCGCTGTGTCCTCCGTGGAGCATCGAAGTCGGTCTTCACCGCGACGCCAGCAAGCTCCCCACCGCCTGGACGTGCTTCAACACGCTTCAAATGCCGCGCTACCCATCGAAAGAATTGCTCGAAGAGCGCTTGTTTTGCGCGCTGCGCCACGGAAGCGCTGGATTCGCCTTTGCGTGACGTTCGCCGAACGCGCCTCGCCTCGTAAACGCGCGTGTAACACGCTTTGATTCGCCTCGCGTCTCGTCACACACCGCCGTCATCGCGACGATGCGCCCGTACGACGCCGACGCCGACGCCTGGGATGACACCGCGCTCGTCCGCGCGTACGACGACGCGATCGCGAGGCACGGCGCGCCGTCGAACGCGCCGACGGCGCGACGACGAGGCTCGAACGAGGACGAGCGCGCGAACGACGCGCCGACGCGCTCGGGCGACGCGCGGCGCGAGGCGACGCCGCGGTCGAGCGAACGCACGCGCGCGCGGGCGTCGCCGGTGCCGCATTACTACGCCGAGACGTCGTACGGGGACGAGTACGAGTACGAGTACGGCCGTCGCGCGCCGCCGCCGCCGCCGCCGCCGAGACGAGGCCACGACCCGTACGACGCGTACGGTGGGTACTACGCCGCGCGAGATGAAGACTATGGGTACTTTGAGGATGAGTTTGCGGCGTTCTCGCCGTTTAGACGCGGAAGAGGACCGCCGCGAGGACCGCCGCGAGGACCGCCGCCTCGCGAACCGCCGTCGCCCGGCGAATACGGTGGGTATCCTCATCGCGCGCCGCCGATGGCGCCGCGAGGGATTCGCGCGACGCCACCGCGCGCGCCTCCGGATATGACGGAGTCCGCGCTCGAGACGGCGCGGTCGTACGAAGACGACGGGTACGATCCGGACGAGCTCGCGAATTTACTCTTGAGTTGGTACTACGCGGGGTACTACACGGGAAGTTTTTCCCGACAGCCTCCGCCGCACCCGTCGTCGTATCCGGGATGAGGACGAAGTTCGTCGTAGAAAGTTAATATAGATGTTGTTATACCGTTCGAACGCGCTAAGCGGCGTAGTACCACGGACAGGACGGGCGCGCCTAGTAGAGGTCGCGTTCCGTGTTCACGGAATTTTTCATCGACGCCGACGCTATTCTCGCCTTGTCTTCAAGCTTCTTCTGTTTCGCCCTCTCTCGTTTGCGCTCATTCTTCCTCTGCGATTTCGACTTCTCCGCCCCTCCGTCGCCGTTGTCTCCTGCGTTCCCCTCCGTCGCCGGCTTCGGTTTCGGAATCGTCTTCACCCCCTTCGCCGTCGGTTTCGCCACGCTCTCGACCGCGGCTTCCATCTCTTTCACCATCGCGTCGTCCACCTTGGACGGTTTCGCGATCGGCGTTCCCGGAGCGTCGCCTCCTTTCCCGCGTTTGCCGCCGCCGCCGGCTTTCGGGCTCAGGCTCACCTCTTGAAAATCGCTCGCCGCCGCGCCCTTCGCGCCCTTCGCCGCCGCCGCGCTCTCGGGCGCTTTCGCCTCGCTCGACGACTTGCCGGACGTCGCGTCCGCGTCGACCGTCGGCGCGTCCGCGGCGGGTTTGGAGCTCAAACAACCCATCGCGAGGGTTCGTCGGGGACGCGATCGAACGGTCGACGCGCGCGCGAGTCCTCGCGGTGCGCGCTCGAGCGCGCGCGCACGCGTCGCACGCGCGTTTTACGACGCGACTGACCGCTCGCGGGCGTCGCGCGACGTCGAGACGTCGCGGTGTGGGGCGCGAACGGGCGAATGTGAGCAGAGGGGAAACAGCGCGCCGACGCGGCGAGACGCGAATCGACGACGAAGGGCGGCGTCGCGGGTCGTGATTACAATTCGACGCGTTTTCGGAGACGCCGTCGGGCGCTAAGAATCGGCGCCAAACGTCGGTCTCGCGGGCGTGGGCTGGGCGAATTCGGCAAAGGCGAGGCGCAAATTTTGCAGCTCGCGGAGCGTCGGACTGGCGCTCTGGTCGGCGCGCGACGACTTGGGCGGCGGCGTCGGGAACGGGGCGAGGCTGGCGCGCGCCGGTGGCGCGATTTCGGAAGTTTGCGTCGATGATTCGCGAGCGGTCGTTCGGGCGTGAATTTCACGCACGGCGAGCTCGGATTCGCGGCGGCGGAGCTCGCGGCGAGAGTGCTCGGCGACGCGAGCGCTCGCCTCGGCGTTCCGGCGCGCGTCGGCGCACAGCTCGGTGATGGTTTCGGTGGCTTCTTCCGCGGCGACGGCGCGACGCTCGGCCATGGTGGCGCGAGATTCGGCCTGAGCGAGGTGTAAGCGGTACACCTCCGCGGCTTCCTCGGCGATGGCGTACGCCTCCGAGGTTTCCTCCCGCGCTTCCGCGGCGGCGGAGACGGCGCGCTTGAGCGAAAACACCACCGCGTGCGTCAAAGCGCACATGCGCGCCATGAGCTCGCGCAGCGTCACCGCGTGCTCTTCATCGTCGACGAGTTCGACGGCTTCGAGCCAGCGCACGAGCTGCTCGAGCGTGGGATCGGGATCGCGCAAATCCGCCGCCGCCGCCGACCACGAACGTTTCGTCTCGACGTCGTCCTCATCCGTCGACATCGCCGCGTCGTCCACGGAGGCCAGCTCGCTCGCGCGCTCTAAGACCATCATCACTCGCTTCATGAGCTCGACGACGGTCGCATACGCTTCGCTCTGCGCCACGCCCCACTCCACCGCGGCTCTGCGCGCGTCCGTCCCGAGCGACGCGTCGCCGTCGTCCGAAGCGGTATCCGACGTCGTCGGCGTCGCCGCACCGCGCGCGCGTTCGACGTCGACCTCGTCCGCGCCGCCATCGCCGCCGCCATCGCCGCCGCCGCCGCGCCCGCGCGCGTTCCCACCCTTTCGCTCTCGACGCAAAAAACTCAGCAATTCGTCTCGCCGGCGTTCGACGTCGCCGCGCACGCGCGCCTCCACGAGCGCCACCTTCTTCGCGAACGACGCCGCGCTCGGCGATCGCCCCGGCGTGGGTGCGACGTCACCGTCTCCCGCGCCTCTCGCCCGCACCGCCTCTTCCGCGCGCTTCAGTCTCGCCTCGGCGTCCTCGAGCTCGCGCCGCAGCTCGACTTCGCGCGGCGTCGCCTCGTCCCTCGCCTCCATCGCCGCCTCCAACCGCGCCTTCTCCTCGAGCGCCGTCAGCGCCATCGCCGCCGCCTCCATCCGCATCATTTTCTCCGCCTTCGCCTCTCGCCGCGCCTCGTCTCGCTCGCGTCGCGCGTCCTCGACGTCCATCTTGGCTTGCGTCTGCACCGCCTCGAGCATCCCATCGCGACTTTCGAGCTCCTCTCGCAGCGCCCGCGCGCGCCGTTCGAGCGCGTCGACGCCCTCGCGCATCGCGCGCGCCTTTTCGCGTCTCGTCGCGCCGCGTCCGGCGCTCGCGCGTCGCGGTGCGCCGCGCTCGGCGCTTCGGGACGCGCGCGGGACGACGCGCCGACCGCGCGCGTCGTTTACCCGTTCGCCGCACCGCGCGGCGCGCGCCGGGATGGGCAAGCCCTGGCTCGAGGGGTTCAAGTTCGCGACGTACCTCGCGGTGCCGATCGCGCTCACGGTGACGTTCGCGTTCAATCCGGACAACCTGAACGGCATCATTCGCGACGTGCGTCGGTCGTCGCGCGTTTCTTTCGAGTCGGGCGCGACGCGACGCGCGCGACGCGCGACGCGAGACCCGGACGTCGACTGACGACGCGCGCGCCGCCGATCTCGGTTCGCGACGCAGCGCGCGTACGTGGTGTACCCGCCGGAGGGCCCGAAGCCGCCGCAAACGAAGCGAGAGCTGGACGCGTACCTGACGCGACGCGCGGCGGAGCGAAGACGCGAACGATGAGCGTCGCGACGACGGCGCGCGTCGGATGGCGTCGCGAGGGCGCGCGGAGAGCGCCGTCGCGCGGGAGGCGACGCGAACGCGCGGTGGCGAGGGCGCGCGGGGACGCGCGCGGGGACGAGGGCGGCGGGACGAAG
>Ga0257114_1000777_pt1 | contig 24320 bp, 10 predicted proteins | sample SI112_10mmetaG_FD_190149 | JGI IMG/M metagenome (GOLD analysis project Ga0257114, IMG submission 190149) | Marine microbial communities from Saanich Inlet, British Columbia, Canada - SI112_10m | ecosystem: Environmental > Aquatic > Marine > Inlet | place: Canada: British Columbia | collected...
TAAATCAATCATATGGGTATATTATAAATATGGAGCAACAAGATGACACGATTTATGACTATCGCCTTGGTGTTGGTAACAACACTATTAATATCATCCAAGTCCAGTAGTAACGAAATTTATATCAGCCAAGTTGGTGACGATCTTACTTTGGAAGTACAACAGCGTAGCGAAGACAACTATATTAGTTTTAATAGCACCGGCGACTCCAATGATATTACTATTCGTCAAGGTATGCACGATGACGGCACTATTGACTTAGATGAAATTGGTGACCACGAAGCATACTGGACTGTGACTGGTGATAATAACAATGTTGAAAGTTATCAAACTGATACAAACAGAGACGGCGGTGGTGGCGATCATCATCATTTGGCAAACATTGTAAATGGTGATAGTAATAATGTATCACATACTCAAATGGGTAAAGCAGGACATACAGGATTTATTGAAATACAAGGAGATAGCAACAACGTGTTGTTATTACAAAGAGGAAACGGTGGACAAAAATGGGCAGACATAGTTTTAACTGGTGATGGGCACAGTATTGCCAGTGACCAAAGAGGAACTGGCAGTGCCAATTTAGAACTAGATTTAACAAACAATGGAGGCGCATATAGTGTAACTACTAATCAGAATACAAGTACAACACATAGGAGTTATAGTTTAACTGGCTCGTGTGTAGCCTCTAACGGTTGTACAGTAACAGTTACACAGAATTGAGGATAGCTTGCCATGAAAAAAGTTTTACTTTCGCCTATATGGAGTGTTTTATTACTTATATGTCTGACATGGATATACACAATAAATCCATCTCTAATAGAAAGTATTAGATTAAGATACTTTGACACGCTTATTATAAATCAACCAGTTCAAGACAATAATATTTACGCAATAAATATAGATGAGGATACCATAAATAAGTATGGTCAATGGCCATTTCCAAGAGAAAACTATTCTGATATAATTGTAGATTTATATGACAGGGGTGCTGGTTTAGTTGTTTGGAATGTGTTGATGAGTGAAGAAGATAGATTTGGTGGAGATGCAGATTTATCTATGACATTGACTCAAGTGCCAGTTATTTTGACCATGATAGGAACTGAGGAAAATAAAAATGAACCGTATAACCCTGGCGCTGGAATTATCAATAGTGACTATATGCATCTTATCCCAAGTATATCTGGGATCACAACTAATATTAATGTCCTCGAAACTAACGCTGTTGGCACAGGAATTGCAGACACATATCCAGAGATAGATGGTGTTACAAGAAGAGCTCCCCTAGTATTCGAAAGTAATGGTATTCTGTATCCAAATGTGACTATGGAAGTTATGAGAGTTATTGCTGGAGATCCATCATTTCAAATCAAACTATCTCCACTAGGTGTTGATAAACTTAGAATACCACAGTTTGGAATTATTCAGACAAATGCACTTGGAGAAATCTGGATAGATTGGTCGCAAGGATATAAAACCGCAAGTGCGGTAGATCTACCAGAAGATTTAAACGGCGCAGTAGTATTTGTGGGTGTTACTGCTGGGGGAATTACACAACCAATTTCAACTGCGAAAGGTGGAGTCTGGCCCCACGAGATGCAAGCTGCAATGTTGGGAACCACATTCAATGATTCTAATATATCAAGACATCCAGACGCTAAAGCTTGGGGGGAACTTGCTGCACTAGTTGTTGCCGGTGTTCTATTGATCGCGCTGTCAAGATGGACTTATATTGGATTAGGCTTCTTCTTATTAACATTGACAGGGTTTGTAGGTGGTTCAGTCTACGGATTCGCACAGTATGGCCTCCTAATAGATGGCCTAACTATCTCTTTCTTATTACTTCTTTTAGGAACTTTTAGGTACTCAGTTAAGTTTATTAGTGAGTTTTTAGAGAAACAGGCAATTAAAAAGCAATTTGCTGGCTATGCTTCTCCGACAGTTGTTCGTATGTTACAAGAAAATCCATCACTCATCAAAGACGGCATGAAGAAAGAGATCAGTATATGTTTCTCAGATTTACGCGGATTTACTCCATTAGGAGAATCATTTGGTGACGATGTAAAGGGTTTGACAAAGATTATGAATGGCTATATGGATGCCATAACACAACCTATACTTGATGCTGATGGTATGGTAATCAAATATATTGGTGATGCGTCGATGCATGTACATAACGCTCCTATAGACGACCCTAACCATCCACACACTGCAGTTCAATGTGCGTTGGATATGCTGAAGGCCGTAGAGAAATTTAATGATAAAATTACTGCAGAGGGTAGGCCTCCAGTTGGTATGGGAGCAGGTATTAATACTGGATTGGGATATCTTGGAGAGATGGGAAGTACTCAGAGACATTCTTATGATGTTCTTGGAGACAGTGTATCAACTGCAGCAAGAATAGAAAGTAAATGTAAAGAATATGGAATGGTCTTACTGATTGGGGAGGCAACCTATGAGAAGACTAAAGATGATTTCTTTTATCTGAAACTAGATGATCTAGCAGTAAAAGGTAAATCCATAGGGATTAGTATATACACTGTTTTAGATGATGTCAAGAGCAATTGGGATAAATTTTTAAAAATTCATAGAAATATGTTGAAGTTTTATAGAAACAAACAGTTTGACAAAGCTATAGAATTGTGTAACATATTGACAGGAGAATTTGATAAAAAGATGGATGGATATTATGAAATGTGGATTGAACGATGTGAGTATATGAAAACGCAAGACCTACCAGAAGATTGGAACGGCGTTTTCATTGCCACTACTAAGTGAATTAATTTATACCTTTTGTTTAAGTAGAATGTTTATAAACATTCAGCTGTCTATCTCCATTAGAGTCTACAGAATTAATCGCAAATGTTGCGTTTTCCCATCCGTTCCCGCCATTTGGAATTACGATTCCATCATAGCCAAAATTTGTATCCGTAGGGTGTTGAATAGTATCTTCTAATGTCCACGTAGAATCTGAGCCACTAAAAAATGAAACAGACTCAAGGCCTCCAATTGCAATACGAGTTCCGGCGTGGTTTATGTGGAGTCCCATCCAACCAAAACCCGAACTTGCCCAATAGCCAAACCCACTTATGCCACCAGCATCGGCAGATGTAAATTCTTTCATTAAAGTCCAAGATGCTCCAGAATCCGTTGATTTATAATACCAGGCCTTGGATTGAGAACCTGCTCCAGAAATTAGAACATGTAAATTAGTTCCATCGAAACCGCCATGAAAAAACGGGAACCTTTTTAATTGACTTACTCTTAAAGTAGAAATATATGAATATTGTCCATTACCAGATGAGGGTCTTGAACAAAGAATTAATGCACCAACATTTGTCGAACTAGAATTTAAACGGTTATCGCTAGCACATGAAATTAAAGAAAACTGTCCATTTGGCCCTAAAAGTTGTACATGTTCGCCGAATCTTGCCTTTGTATTGGAGCGCATCTGCAATCCCATATTAGTAAATTGATCGGGTGCTCCATCCCTTGGCAAGGCATTCGGTCCAACAGCAGAACGACGGAAAAACCCATTCATCAGGTTGTGATTAGTTCCTGTCCAGTCTATTGCATTGTTTATATGGTCATACGAACTACCATTAAAACTATCCCCTCCCCCGATCCATATTGCAGATCCACAATTATCATAGTTAGAGTATTGAGTATATAAACTTCCGCCCGTATTGAAAAATCCAGAGCTAGTTGAGGCAGGAGTATTTATTTCGCCCATTAGTATTATTTTTCCATCTTCTGAAAATGAAATAGATGTGAATGAGCCCATTCTCGCGCCATTGTTCGTTCCCAGATTTTGCCAATGCCTTTCTATATTCCAAGTTGTGCCTGTGTATTTAAAAATGGTAAGATTGCTTTCAGGATTATATTGAGGACTATCGTAACCAATTATTGCAATATAATTTCCATCTCCTGATATGGATAAAGCTCTTATCCCATCTATCTTGTTTGTGCCGATAGTTGGATCTGTTCTTAAATTACTTGTATATTCTTCTTGAAAATCTCCATTTACATCTTTTCTCCACACTGTTAGAATTACTTCACGCTCGTTTGTAGCACCTGTATCCTTTTGGTGTGTTGTTGCCAAAACGATACCATCGTCCGAAATTGCATTGGTACGATATTTATTCATTTCAAAACCAGTAGTCAGTGTTGATGGAGATATAGTTGTCGATAAATTAAACGGAGAAAAGAAAAGAGTAAACGAACTTGGAGAAGTTTCTTGATTTTCTCCATTGGTTGCAATGAAAGATACAGTAAACTCACCAGCATCAGAATTATTAGTAGATGGTGTTATCGTAAATACATTGTTTACATTAGTGATCGTAGTTCCACCCAAAGATCCTGATGTAACTTGATGACTCCATTGCAAAGGAATTCCATCTGGATCCGAACTTGAAAGAGTGATTGTTGTGGGAGAACCTTGATTGTCGAGTTCATATGTTGCTGCATTTCCAGTAACTGCTGTGATTGGATTGCTTATCAATGCAATATTATACCAACCTGTTCCATTAAACAAATATAATTTATTGTTCTCTGCAACATATGCTTGTGTTCCAGTATTCACTCCTGATGTGGGTAATTGTGATAATAGATTATATGCGCTCATTGCTGGTGCTGAAGCTTGTTCTTGTGTCTCAATAGAATTATCAGAACTATCTAGAAACTGAATTGTGTTTCCAGCACCTCTTTTCATTTTAATAGGATTTCCTGTTCCATCATCAATAGTTACTTCTTTTGCTTTAATAGTTCTTGGATTTCCAGAAGTATCTCTGATATCAATACCAGTACCATCATCGGATATTTTACTATCTCCGATAACAGCAGTATTTCCGCTTAGATGCAAATCTTTGAATCTATTTGTAGATGAACCTAAATCATGTACAATATTTTGATCTGGTATCAAATCTCCAGTGATTGTGGAAAGAGTTGTGACTGTAATTGAAGCAGGATTTAGGACTTGTTTGATTGCTCCTGCAAGTCTTGCGACATCATCGGCTGATGCAGAACCAATCAACGCATTTGCTCTTGCATTGATTGCATCTTCTAAAGACTTGTCTTCTCCAAGATTTAATGCCTTTACTGCTCTTGCAAGAGAAACTAATTCATTTACATTTGCGCTTGGAATACCATTCACAATCTTAGTTTTGAGTGCTGAGATTGATGTGGATAAATCACTATCTGCCATGGTACTTCCTTATACTGTTGTTTCGCCTGCTGTCGAAGATGCCTGATCTACATTGGTTGATGGGAAAGATCTTCCATTTCCCCAAACGATACGAACCGCTCCTCCGCCACCTCTCGCTGAATTTATGTTGTCTGTAAGCGTCCATCCAGCGGGCGAAGCGCTGTAATGGTTTCCAGATCCACCGCCACCATAGTATCCGCCTTCAAAAGCAGTTCCTAATGGTCTAGTTCCGGGCCCGTTAGAACCATTTTGATTAGCTAAAGTAGAATCATCACTCAAGAAGCCTGTTTTCTTCACACCACTTGAGCCCTCACCATAAACACCAACCCCGCCACCGCCGACGCCGTAGTAAGCATTGTTGTTTGTTAGGGGGTTTCCGCCGCCACCACCGCCGCCTGCGCCGTTCTGGCCCGCATCACCACCATTTCCACTATATCCACCAGCACCACCGCCCCCGCCTCCGCGCCCGCTGGCAGAGGAATTTTGCGACCCACCCTGAGCAGCAGTACCCCCTGTGCCTCCACCATCTCCAATAAAACCTCCACCCAATGGAGTACCTGAAGACCCCGAAAGCCCACGGCTGCCTTGCACTACTATCGCACCACTAACTTGGACATTGGAACCTGATCCAGCATTATTTTGCCTCCCGCCCGTGCCAACAATAACAGTTATAGATTGGCCTGGTGTTACTGATATATTATTTTTCCAACCTAAGCCCCCGCCTCCGCCGCCGGCGCCTGCAGGGTCGTTGTTGAAAGCGCCGGATTTCTTCTCGCCGCCAGCGCCACCGCCAACACATACAGCGCAAATACTAGTTACGCCATCTGGCACAGTCCATGTATGAGTTCCCTCAGTTGTGAATAGCACACCAGCTGGTGCCGGCCCAAATGACAATGAAAAATCACTACTCGAAACAGATTGATTTACGCCATCAGATGCTGAGAATGTCAGAGTGAATGTTCCAGCATTAGCTTCTGTTGTACTTGGTGTGATGGTGAATACATTATCTGCTTGTGCCACCGTTGCTGTGGAACCTAATGCGCCAGTTGTTACCTGATAACTCCATGTGAGAGGAATTCCTTCTGGATCGGTTGCATTCAAAGTTACAACAGTGGGAGTTCCATCAATTGCAAGATCATATGTTGCATTTGCTCCAGAGATTGCAGATGGGGTTTGATTGACTAGTGCAATATTATACCAACCAGTTCCTGTCCATAAGAACAATTTATTATTTTCGGATACAAATGCCTGCGCTCCTGCAGCAACTCCAGTAAGTGGTAATTCTGACATTAATGAGTATGCAGCAACAGTTGCTCCAGAAGATTCTGTTGATACTGCACCAGTATCATTTCCAGAATTATCTATTGTTCTAAAATCTAACTTACCCTGTGCATTTCTTTTTAACCGAATCTTTCCAGAACCATCGTCCAGATCAATCTCTTTGGCTTTCATTTTTCTTGGATTATCTGATGAGTCTAAGAATTTAAGTTCTGTTCCATCATCTTGTATCTTAGTGTCTCCCAAGAACATTGTATTTCCGCTGATATACAAGTCTTTGAATCTATTAGATGTGCTACCTAAATCATATGCTTCATTAGTATCTGGAATTAAATCTCCAGTTACTGATGTAAAGTTTGTTACAGTAATCGCAGCAGGATTTAAAAATTGTTTCACAACTGTTGCAAGTTTTGCAATCTCATCATTGGTTGCAGTTGCTGATAGAGTATTTACTCTAGAATCTATTGCTTGCTCTAATGCAGCATCTTCTCCAAGATTCATACCCTTCGCAGACCTTGCGATACTTACTAATTCGTCTACGGTCGCAGTGGGAATAGAATTCAGAAGCTCGGTTTTTAATGATGCGATTGATGTATTTAGATTGCTATCCGCCATTGTAAATCCTTTTTAGTATTATTTATAATTAATTATCCTGCCTCAAATATATATACTTCGCCATCATCCATATCGTACATCCCAACAACTAGGGTATCATTTATGGTTGCATCCAACCCAATTGAACAACCAAATTCTTCGCCCCCAACCGGCGCATTCGCTCCGATTTTTGCCTGTTCTGTAAATGAACCATTTTCATTTTCTTTAAAAATGTACACTGTACCGGCATTGGCGGTTGCGCCGGCCGGTGCCGTATCTGATGTTGCTCCAATTGCTAATATTCCATTATCATATGTTATAAATGATCCAAAATCAGCGTTGCTGGCGGCGCTTGAGGGAAGTATCTGCCCCTGATAACTCCAATAATCTGAACTGTCTGATGCTCTAGTGAAATACCATGCTTTTCCTGGCGCGGCAGTTCCGGCAGTACCACTAAATATTATTTTTCTGCCATCTGGAGTAATTTCAAATGGATATTGTCCGTTTCGTTGCCCCGTATCGCCCGGCGGCTGAAGGTCAGCGCTCCAATCGGAAGGATTGTCTCCATAATTATCTACACTCAATCTATGTACCTCTATTTTACCTTCATTGGTCGACCCAGTATCATCCCACGGCGCAGAGACAGCAAAAATGTCATTTGTTTGAGAATGAGTTGAGCCCAACTGCCTAATACAAACCGTTTTGCCAAATTGATTGTTGGAACTATACCCATAACGTTGCCAGAGTTTACGTCTTTGGGTCCATTGAGTACCATCTCTTGTAAATATATATGCTGCTCCAGAATGATCCGAATTGGTAGAATTGAATGTGGTTCCAGTCTTGCCCGGGGCCCCAACTATTAATGTATCTTTGTCTATGTAGACTGACTCGCCGAAGGCGTCATTTGTGCCCATTATTTCATCCGGCACTATATATGCCTGCTGGGCCCAAATATTATCAGTTCCTTTTACATATACATATACAGCACCCCCATTAGACTGTCTGGGTGCGCCAACTACAATAGTATCTTCGCTCATATGAAGAGGACGCCCCCCAAAAGAAGATTCACTGCTTCCTATATAAGCAGACTGTGATGGAGTTGGTGAAGTACCCGCCTGCCCTGCGATCCGAGCAACTCCAGATGTTGGCTTTAATGTTTGTGTATATGTCCAAGTACCGCCACTCTTTTCGTAAATATATAAAGCACCAACATTGGCAACGCTATCTACGGTCACCATCCATGCAACAGCGACGAAAGTATTTCCTTTCATCGCTACGCTAGTTCCAAACCTTGGAAATCCATCTGTGCCAGTATCAATATCAGTTGTCGATTGTCCTATAAGCTGCGATTGTGTTGTAGCAGTCCAATCTATAAATGCAATTTCGAAACTGGCAGTTCTTTGAGCAGTTCCTATTCCATCAGTTACATCAAACCTATATGTTATTGTATTACGCCCAGTTCCAGTTGTATTTGGAACTAATGTAAATTTGTTTATATCCGATCCACTACCCTGTGTCATGCTAGAAGAAACACTACTTAAAGTTCCTGAAGTCAGAACTGCATCATAATATAAAGTTTGGCCAAAATCTGGATCTGTCGCAGTTAGAGTTATTACGGTATTTTGCCCCGGCGTAAGTGTAAACGATGTGGCATTAGCAATAGTTTCTGTAGTTCCATTTGTAGTGTGAGTTAAGTTAGTGATTGTAGGAGTAACATTTGAAATTTGTGCCAATCTATACCAACCAGAAGAGTTTTTTACATATAAACTACTATCAGCTGATACGAAATGAAGTGTTCCTGCATCTGGAGATGTGCCTATCATTATAGACTGAGTTGCATGAACAGTAACGCCAGAACTAAGGGCAGAGCCAGTATCTGTTAAATCAGAAATATCTGTTGGAATTGTTGGTTGTCCACTAAGACTTGAATATTGTCTATCAAAAAGAAGACTGGTTGTATCTGTCAAATCAGAAATATCGTCTGGAATAACATTAGTTGTATCTGTCAAATCAGAAATATCTGTGGCAGATGTCGCACTAGAAACTATTTTCCAAACCCCCGAAGCGGTATTATATTTGTATGATCTACCACCAGTTTGAAATACTTGATTATCTGATGGACTATCTGGAAAATTGACGGCCATTTAAATTATCCTTATCTTTAGGTTTTGCTTTGCTAAATTTCTTGCTCTCGATACCATCTTTATAACCTTTTAGTTTATACTATTTATTATTGTTAATCAAAAGATATTATTTCTTTATTAGTCCGTCGATATTTTATGTTGAATAATCCAATTCGGATTTGTATGTAAAGTATATAAAAATTTGCCATGATAACTAAAATTAATTCCAGTAATATTTTGTATTTTAAGCCCATAAGATGCATCTGGTACTGTATCGACATCAGTATCAGTATCAGTAACCATAGTATCCCATTTATTATCTAGTGTATAACTGCGTATTACTTTCTGATCGTTTGCAGCTATCATAGTTTTTCCTCTTCTATCAAATGCTACTGACTGCATATCATCATATCTTATATTACGTTTTATTTTTATATCGCCTCCTGTAGAATTTATTGAGAAAGGTGAGGATAACTGATATTCTCGCACTCTATTTGACACGCCATCACTTTCAACAGAAATATACATTTTAGTGCCCTCAGTGTTAAATGCAATTGCCCAAATATCTTCATTATATACTCCATATAAGATGTCTTGATATTCAAAAGTTTCAGAGATAGTAGAGGTATTCATCGTTGCTATATTCCAGGGCGTAGAAAGTTCAAGTTTATGAATTCTTGCGGGGCTTGCTCTTCCTGTTATAAAAACATAACTTCCATCAGGACTAAAACAAAAACCTCTAGGATTAGAGGTGGAGATACTAGTAGAAATATAGGAAGTACCAGTTGAAGAACTAGGAAGAAAAGGCGTACTTAAATTGTATTGCCATATTCTAGCTGAACTATCCCCTAAAATATACATCTTATCTCCAGCGGCACTAAATGTTAAACCTTTAACATCAGAATCTTGAGAATTATATTGAAGCCAAGTATTTGTATTAGTAGTTGTTATTGTGGTTATATCCCAAGGAGTGGTTAGTGAATAACTTTTTATTTGAGAAGCCGAAGGATCAATTACTATAAGAGCAGTACCATCAGATTTAAATGCCATGCGTTGTATAGTAATTCCTGTTTTCTGACCTCTATAATGCGCTGATGATGATTCCCAAGCAACTGTTAAATCATATTGTCTTATAACGTCATCACCAGAAATATACATTTTAGTGCCATCAGGCTTAAAAATAACATCTTCACATTCATTTAATCCAGAATATAAGCCATCGGCACTAATTGCTGTAGTTTTAATATAACTAGTACCATTATATGCATCATCTACGTGACTAAGATCATAAGGCGCGCTTAAATTAAATTGCCAAGGACCATTTTGATTATTCATTTCTGTGACATAAATTCTAGTTCCGTCATCACTAAAAACCATATCTTCCGGCACTGAATATCTATGTGAATCTTTTACTTCAGTAAAAGTAGCGGTATCTAAATCAAATGCTGTTGAAAGAGTATATATGTTAAAATCATCACCAGTGCTACCAGTAGTAAACAATTTAGTACCATCCTCTGAAATAGCGATACCTGCTCCATTATATTCTTGAGCTACAGTACTTATTTCTTTATTGTTATATACAGCAGTAGTAACATCATAAGGAGTTGTTAACGTATATTGTCTAATATAACTATTGACAGTACCACCACCAAAGAGAATATACAAATTAATACCATCTCTGCTTAAAGCAAATCCAGTACCAGTGCCTCCGCCAGATCTACCTTCAACATGCCATACATCTTTATAGTATGCATTTGAAGATGTTCTTACATCCCAAGGTGTTGATATATCAAATTTTCTTACTGAATCAACGTCACTATCTGCAACAAATAATTTAGTACCGTCTGAAGAAAGCCACAATCCTGTAGGTGTAGAAGTCTCCCCTTGTTGAATTAAATAATCATATGAGTATGTTGCAGTTGATATATCCCACGCAGTTGATAGGGTGTATGCTGTTATATCATCTCCAGTAGCGCCAGTAATATATAAAATTGTCCCATCGGATTTAAAAAACAGCCCATAGGGAACAGTTTGTTCTCCGCCTATAGAAAGAGTTACATCTGCACCACCACCAGCCGGAAGACTCCATGCAGTACTTAAATTGTGCTGATAAACTGTGTCTGTATTAGATGAAATATAGTACATTTTAGTACCATCAGGACTATAATATATTCCCTGCGGATCAAGTCCAGCTCCATTTTCTAGCGGACCACGATCTGATATAGTAATAGTTGCAGTTGATAAATCCCACGCAGTTGACAAGTCATATTGGTGAAACATATCTCCTGTCATTCCGCATATAAAAAATCTAGTTCCATCAGATTTAAAAAACATTCCTGATACCGCGGTATCATCAGCATTAACATTGAGAATATAAGAAACTGTTGCTGTACTTAAATCAAAAGCTGAGGACAAATTATACTCATATATTGAATTAGACGATGCACCAATAATATACATTTTAGTTCCGTCTGATTTTAAAAATAAATCAGTTGGAGTACCCTGACCCCCTGTAGGAATTTCGTATCCATCGCTATCTAAATACTTTGTACTAATATCCCAAGGCGTGCTTAGTGTAAACTCCCAAACATATTCCATTGTAGTACCTACAAAATACATTTTAGTGCCGTCTTCTTTAAAAAATATTGATTGACCATATGTATCATATTGGGACATATCAATGGAAATCTTTGAACCAGCAGTTGTTACATCCCAAGGAGTTGTCAATGTATATTCTGTTAATTCATCAGGGTCATTTCCTACAAAATATAATTTTGTTCCATCAGGTTTAAAGTAATGTCCTGTAGGATAGGTTTGATCTGTATCTGGATCAAATGTTTGAGGATTTGATGCAGTTGTTACATTAAAGGCTGTTGAAAGATCATATTGGGTTATATCGTCTCCTGTAACGCCTACAATATATAGTTTAGAACCATCGACAGATAGAGATACAGAATGAGGAGTCGCCTCTTGAGATGACACATCAAAAGATCCATTCGAGATAGTTGTTGATGGATCATATTTTTTAGTTAAAGAAAACTGATAAACTTTATCATTAGCAGACCCAATCAAATATAATATCATACCAGTAGGATCAAACCAAATGCCTGTCAAATTACTATCATATGAGGTAAAATCATGTGTTGCAAATTCTGTGGCAGAATTTATGTCCCAAGGATTCATAAGATGATATTCATAAATATCATCACTTGGGTTACTAGCTTGAAATAATTTTAAACCATCTGCAGAAAAGAATATTTCGCCGCTAGCCATAGAAGAAATTTTAAAAAAAGGCCTTTTTGGTAAATTATATACACCTTGAGTGATACTCCAATCAATATCTGGATTAGGAAACTCTCCATTAACCGTTTTTAAATGATGGGCGTTAATATTAAATACTCCAGAGTTACCTGAAATATTTTTTCCAATAATACCTCCATTTAGGTTCACGATATTACCTCATAAGAACATATTATTTCTATAGAGGTTGTCTGTGAAGCTTTTACTTGTAGTTTATCACCCTCCTGTAAATATAAACTATGATCTTTTGAAATTGCTATTAAACTTGAGGTTGTAGGAATTGATAAATTTCTTACAACAGCATATGAATTAGAACTTCTAACCAAATCTACAGACACATCAACCGATTCTATTGTACTTACATTTGACGCACTTAAAGAATTAATTTTATATACTTTATTACTTGCAGCAACATTTTCTATTAGATCAGCGAAGTCTGTTGTTGCAACTGCAACTGCGGTTTCTCCCTGTATTGATGTCATATTAACTATGTTAGGTGCTGTCATTTTTAACCTCCAAATACGATAGCCATAGCAATCGCCTTTCCTGTTGTTACGCCGTCGCCGCCGAGCAATCCACCAGTATCTGTTAGGTCTGAAACATCAGTGACTGTAGTTGCTGGAGCGGCAATTTTTTTCCATGTACCTTTTGTTGTATTGTATTTATATACCCGGCCGCTAGATGAGAAGGTTTGATTGTCGCTCGGCGAGTTTGGAAAGTTTACTGGCATTTTATGCTTCCTCTAATTTATTTCTACTATTTATATTATATTATTCTTATCTTTAGGTTTTGCGCTGCAAGAGATTTGATCTTTACTTTGTTTGTTGCTGGAAACTCTGCTTCATAATCAGTACCATTGATTGCTTGTTTTATCAATGCATCTGCCTGATATCCAATAGTAACACCATCTGATAGTGGAGATGTGCCAGATGCCGCATATGGCGCAATCATCAAGTCTAGTGTGTCTCCAAGAACATAGTGGTTTGGATCTGTGACTGTTTGAAGTTGTGTCTTGTCCATTCTGTTGAATGACTGAGCGCCAAGAGCTTCTTGGAGTGTTGCGTGTTCGTTGTTGTTTGTACCGTTTACCCAAGTTTCAGATGTGCCGTAGTTAATAGTAGTACCACCTGTAGAATATTCTAATATTCTTCTGCCTGGTGATGTTGATGTGTTTTCCGCAGACATTATATACATTTTTGAACCATCACCATTAAAACCAATTCCACTAGCTATGTGACCTCCAATTTCGGGAAATATATCATAGTTTGTTATAAGTGTAAGCGTACTACTTATATCCCAAGCAGTACTTAAACTATATGAATTAACAGCACGAAGAGCTGCTGGAGAAGTGTTAACATGAGCTATGAATAATATGGTTCCATCAGAGTTAAATGTTATAGAACCATAAGTAAATGAGTCTGCAAGTGTTACGGTATGATCTAAAGTAGCAGTAGATAAATCCCAAGGAGTTGCCATAGTAAATTGTTTCATTACATTATTATTAGCCACATTATATAATTTTGTACCATCTGATTTTATATAGATATCCTTTGAGTAGTTACCTGAACCTAAATTTAAAACTACGCTGCTATACGATGCGGTTGTAATATCCCACGCAGTTGAAAGATCCAATTGGAATATATCTGAAGTATAGTCACTGATATATGCCCTAGTACCGTCTGACTTCATAAAGAATCCTTGAGATTGCGATGATGTACTAAATGCAAAGGATCTACCATAGGTTATTGTACTTAAATCAAAACCAGTTGATAAGTCATATTCATAGATAGTATCTTGATTAGGCCCACCTATCCAGACTTTAGTACCATCTGGTTTAAAATGCATATATTCATAGCCTTCACTCTGTGCAAGCAGAGGCGAAATAGTAGTGTAAGATGCATTAGAAAGATCATAACCTACACTTACAGTAGTGCCAGCATCATTATTATACTGCCAAGTTCCAGAATTATTCTTGGCGATCTTTCTTACACCGACACCATTCTTGATAACACCCCAAGATGTTCTATTATCTGTTGAAACTGCATAGAAAACATCACCATCATTTTTAGTTTCATCTGCAACCATAGAATCGAGATCAACCCAAGAAGATGAATTAATTTGGCCAGTAGAACCAGTTAGGACTGGAGAGTATACACTATATGGATATATACTTGAAGAGTTTGGATCGGCAGATAGGTTGTAAGAAACAATTACTTCCTGTTCAGGGCTAAGAGCTGAGTTGTTCCAAAACATTGTAGCCTGCATAATAACTTGACCATCAGGTTTTGTTCCAATTTCTATTGCTGTAGTTCCAACATCTCTACTGGAATTACCTGACGGTGCTGGTGGAGACCAACCCATATTATTTGTAGTGCCGTCATAAACTCCGCTAGCCGTTGAAAAATCCCAGCCCGTACTAAACCTATACTGAAATCCTTCTACTACTGCTGCACTTCCCCACCAGAGTGCAAGTTTTCCATCGTCTGAAAACCAAATGCCCCCGCCTTGGTTCCATGCTGGTGCTGATCCTGATCTATTTCTGGCCGACTGCGTTCCTGGCGCTGTGATCCCTACCCCTCTCGCTAGAGACTGATTCAGTACTAGTGTAGATATATCATAAGGAGTAGACATAACACCGCGAACCAACGCGCCATTGACTGTTCTACATTCCCCAACAAAGTAACTTCCATCTGGAGAGATGACAAAATTACCCATATGTTGTCCACCAGAGCCAACAGTAACATTATTTTGATACCAACCCATTGTATCAACACTACCAGTTCCTTGAAACGACATAGTTTTTGTAGTAACTGATCCTTTAGTTGATAGGTCATATGGCGTACTTAGATCGTATGAGTGCAAAGAATATCCATTACTACCTAAGTGAAATACTTTGTCACCAGTTTTGCTAAATCTAATACATTGACCACCATTTGCACTAAATCCACCAACATTTATTACACTGTTACCTAAAGTAGATATATCAAATGCTGTTGTCGGTGACCAGATCCTCACATTAGTTGAAGATGTCCAACTGTAAAATTTAGTTCCATCTGGGCCAAAGTGACTTGCACTCCCGTATTGCACTCCACCGTTTGAGTATAAACTATAATAACCAGTATATGTAATACCAGCACTAGTAGAGTTGTATGTACCGTGATTGAGTGGAGTTCCAACTTGAGATGTACCACTTAGTTCAATACCAGATCCATCTGCCTTACCTTGAGCACTATTAAGTGTCCAAGAAGAAATTGCAGAAGTGTCTGCAAATGCCGTGACTGACTTATATGTTCCAGAAGTCGCTGTAATTACAGCAGATCCAGAGTTACCTACAACTTTCTTTCCTACGTCTGTAGATGAAAATGCTTGTGTAGCAGGTAGAGGTATGATATCTAAGTAGTTTGGAGCGATTGCGCCATTAAAAATAATAATTGCAGATCCATTTTGTGTCCAACTCACATTAGAGTAATTTCCTGTTATGAGATCATAGTCATCTCCAGCGGCAGTAAGCCAGTTGTTCCCGTCACCAAGTCCATATTGATCTCCAGTAGTTACAGTGCCTGTTCTCATAACCCAAGGTGAAGGTAATTCTTTTGTAAGTGTTTTACCGTTGCCCGAATCTATTGCATAGAATTTTAAACCATCTTGTGATATTTTCCAACCTTTTTGATATATATTTGCACTGTAAATTGAATAATATGGATTGGTTGCATCAAAACTTGTAGTTGTTCCAACCGGCAAATTTGCCATAGTTGTAATATCATACGAAGTATTTAAATCGAATACTCTAACTCTTGTTGAGTTGCCGCCACTAGTCCAGGCTTCAGTTGTTATGAGTTTAGTACCATCTCCTGACCAATCAATGTATAGTGGATCTCTTTGTAAGTCAATCCTCCAGTTGGACTCTGTTCCAGAACCCATTGTAGATAAGTCGTATGCAGTAGATAAATCGAACTGATAAAAATTACTACCATTGGCACAAACTATCTTAGTACCATTATTATTAAATAACATGGTAGAAATATTAGTCATTTCAGTTATTACTTTTACAGCAGCAGAACCAACAGCAGCTGCAGTATCTACGCGAAATGGTGTTGAAAGAGTCCATGCATAAATATGAGCTTCGTCAGAATTAGTACCTTCATAATTTCTAACCATCCAGAATTTTGTGCCATCGTCACTTAATAGCGCACTACCCCAATAGCTATTATTAAGTGAAAATTGACCTCCACTAAATCCGGCACCATATGTGGCATATGTAGTTGCCGCTGTTGATGCAGGGATGTGTCTACGTGAGATTGGATTGCTACTATCGAATGTGCCATCTCCTGTTGCACTTGGTGTTAATGTAGTTGTATTATAATTCAAAGGTTTCTCATCAAAAAACTCATAATTGGTTGCATTAGCATTGACATCCCAATTTCCTTTGGATGTCAATCCACCCTGTGGTACTTCTTTGAACACACTTACATTTGGCACTGGAGAGATAGTCTCTGAGAGTGTTATTTCAGATTCTTCGTTTTGTGCAAATGTTTTTGTAAGTGTACCTAATGCACCAGCAGTAGATGATGTTGGAGCTCCAGTAAGACTTGAATATTGTCCATCAAAGAGAAGATTTGTTGAATCTGTCAAATCAGAAATATCTTCTGGAATTGCTGGTGCTTCTGAGTTCATTTGAACCCATTGGTTGGAAGAACCGTCTGAATAGTAAACAAATAGATTGAGATTTGCAGTGTCAAACCAAATTGCGCCTGTAGATGGATTTGCAGGGGCGGTATCAGATGAGGTGGCCTGTAAGGTCGTTGCCTGTCCTGCTAAATCGATCCACTGTTGACTGTTTCCATCATCGTAATATGCATATAGTGTCAGTGTAGAACTGTCAAACCACATATCTCCATCTGATGGGCTGGATGGTGCAGTATCAGAAATTGATAGAGAACCACCAGAACTGTCTGTAGTTTGAACATTCCAAGTTCCGCTAGTGGAATTATATACTAATGTCTTATCCGCAAGTGTCACTGTTTGTCCGTTTGTCGGAGAATTTGGTAAATTAATTGCCATCTTTCTTTTATCCTTCTAGTGGTGCTGATGGGATATTACTGGTTTCGTCGGCCGCGGTGTATCTTGCCAAACCTTGAGTGATGCGAAAATCTTGAATGTAACCTTGCATATATCTTTCTGTGGCTGGTTGAGATTTTCCTATAATAAATGGAGCGGCAGAACTATTGTAGTTAGCACTGGCGGTAAAGTTTCCCAATTTTATTCCATTTTGATGTAAGTAAAAAACAGAGTTCGCATCTCTAGTCACAGCTACGTGATAGAAGTCCGTGTTATTCAAAAGATAAGTATTAGTTGCGTCTAATATTTCTTGTTCGTATGAACCAGATCGGTGATAAAACTCTAATCTATCGTCGCTTCTCATTCTAAGGCGCATCAGATTAGTAGCGTCTGTATATATTGACCAAAAACCTGAAGTACTTCCACTAAGTGTTTTTAACCACATTTCTATTGTAAAGGGTTTAGACGCATCCAATACCCCCGCTGGAAGGGTAATAAGGTCTGCATTATTAGAATTACTGTTTATAAAAATTGAGGTTTCTCCGCTCCACTTTGTCGTTGAATGACCAACAATAGAGGTAGAACCTAAATCAATATTATACCGCTGAGATTTATCTATGATTGAGGCGTCTGTACCTTTGATGTGTAACTCTGCACCAGTTGAAGATAGTGAGGTAGTAGGTGGAACGAAGCTAGATGTTCTATACCCACTACCGCCCATTCTAATTGCAATATCTGACATATAACCTACAAATGGATATGACGAATTAGAAGTCTCATCTGCTCCAGTGTCTCCTATATATAGGGTAGCAGTACTAGTCATATTTTCTGAATCAGACCAAGAAGTATCTTCAATACCGTTTATAAACCATTTTGCTGTACCAGAGACTCTGGAAAGTAATATATGATTCCAAACATTATCTCTTATTTTTCCAGCTGAAGTATAATTATATTCTGTTCCATTAGCTATGTATATAAATTTATCCACATCCGAACCACCAGCACAATATATTCTAAAACTTCCATTTACATTATAGTCTCTACTAAACAATGTATACCAAGTGTTAGAAGTTAATGCTCCTCCATAAATCCAAAATTCTACTTCAAAATCTTGAGTACCAAATGCAGGCAATGATGTTGATAAATGCTCTCTTGTACCGCCTCCAAAATACACAGAACCACCGTGATCTGTTGCAGAGTATTCAAGATAGTCGTAGGGTGAGAATGGTTCTGAGGTTACAACACCATACATTACAACTCCATACGGAGTTACATTATCTATCAATGCCCCGGCTCCAACTAATAGAGTTGTTCCGGCATCTGATGTAAAATCTTCTGTAGGTACAGTGTACGTGCTACCAGTATATAAAGCTGAATTTTTTACTCTAAAGTTGCTTATATAGCCATTAAGAACATCCCCAGTTGTATTCCATCTTCCAATATTGCTGTACGCATCACCAGTACCATAATCCCAATCGCCGCCGGTTTCAGTATGAATTAAACTGCCATTTGAATATAACTTTAGACTTGTTCCCGATCTACACACCGCCACATGATTCCATGCATTGTAATTTATATTTCCACCAGTTGTTCTAATATCAAACGATCCCACGCCCTGTTTATTAATATCTAATGCTAGATTTCCTCCCGTAAAAGTAGATAATCTAAATAAACCTGCGTTTCCGGGCAATAAATCGCATATCCTACTAGAAATATCAGTAGGATAAACAAAGCATTCAACCGTAAAGTCATTTGTTCCTAAATTAGCTCTTTGCCACGACTCTACTCTAATATAGTTATTGGCTGTTCCATTAAATTTTAAACTATAACCACCGCTGCGATAAGGGCTAAACGTACCAGCGTGGGCATCACCATTTACTGTGATGCTATGGTTGTTAGAGGAGCTATCAGTGATGTTATTATTAACACCATTAAATGAAGTATCATAGGTATATACTGTATCTCCAGTATCTAAAACACTTATAAGAGTGTTTCCATTATTGGCATATGCCAATCCTTGTATAGTGTTTTGTTGATATTTTATCGAAGGTGCAGCGCCTAAAACTGTTGCATTTGATACGTTCCAAGCAGAGTCAATAGGATGTTCTATAATATACTTATCAGACGCGTTGTTGCCATATACCATTGTAAGAGAAGTACCAGTAGAATTAAAGTCCATTCCTGTTATAGTATGACCATATACCCAACCTAAATTTAGATAAGCATTTGTAAATCCAGTACTTGAATTATCAGAGGTAGCGGCTCCCAAATCCCAAGGTGTACTTAACGTCATAGACATTACATATCTAAGCCCTGCCATATACATTCTTGTACCATCTGGTTTAAATGTTAAAGCTGTATAGCTATGGGGGGAATTCGCATGTGTAGCAGATTTAGATGCATAGCTAATTGTCGAGACATCCCAAGCAGTGCTCAAAGAATATTGGTAAACATACCCGCCAGAACTGCTAACAAACATAACTGTACCGTCTGGCTTAAATCTAAAACTTTGACTTGTATCTGTAGAAAGTTCTGTAAGTTCACTGCTGGTAGCTACATAACTGGCAGTAGAGGCATCATAAGCAGTAGAAACGCTATATGAATACACATATCTATTAGACGATAAAACAAACATTTTTGTCCCGCTATCACCAAATACCACTTCAGTAGGGGAAGCAGTTTGTGCCCCAATAGAAATTGATGATACTTGGTTACTCGCTGATGGTACACTGTATGGTTTATTTGATGTAGCAGTGGCCAGTAAAGTAGTGTAATTACTATTTGTAACTGTAATGATGAAGTTGAGTGTCAAATCTGTAGATGTACTTACTGCGCCGTTTATACCATCTGTTGCATTGATGGTTAATGTAAATGTTCCAGCATCAGCTTCAGTAGTACTAGGAGTTATAGTAAATACATTATCTGTGTTCGAAACAGTTGCAATAGAACCTAAACCAGATGTTGAAGAACTCCATGTAAGAGGGAACCCTTCTGGATCTGTGGAAACTGCTGTAATAGTAGTTACCGTACCATCTACAGCAAGTTCATATGTTCCATTTACTCCAGTGATTGCACTAGGGGAATCGTTTTGTACTGTGGCAATTTTATACCACCCGGCTCCATTGTAAACATATATGTTATTGTTCGCAGCGACTAGTCCAAAATCTCCATTAGACATTCCAGTTGCAGCAATTAATGCTGCCATATCTGCATAGACAGTAGCACCACCAGAACCTAACACTCCACCAGTATCTGTCAAATCAGAAATATCACTTGGGATTGTTGCAGCAGTCTGTTCTTTTCTATTCCACACTCCGGCTGCTGAATTATACTCATATGATCTTCCACCAGAAGTAAATATCTGTCCGTTTGTTGGTGAATTTGGAAAATTAATTGCCATCTTTCTTTTATCCTCTACCAAGATGTCTCTATTTGGGTCCGAACCCATATGTTAGTATTTATACAAACATACATATGGTTTCCTACGATTCTGACATCGCCTTTTGTTCCAATATCGGTAGCAGAAGACGGTGCTGCAACATCTGTATACACTTCCATACTTCTATCAATATTATCTTCACTAAATGATGTATTGCCGACAAACATTGTATTAGAATCTAAAAATAGATATCTTACTTTTCTTTCTGCACTACCAATATCATATGTTGCATTTGCATGGGGCAAGATATGCCCTGCACTTGTAACTTCCCACCTTGCAGTACCCTCAGTTGTAATGTCAATATGACCATCAGAACCAGTATCTGTTGTGGTAACAGATGTATTTCCAGTTGCGATAGATGATTGAATTCCACTTCCAGAAGTTGATTGCCCAGCGCCACCAACTTGTACCCACTGAGAACTATCCGCATCAGTATAATACAAGAATAAGTCTGCTGTGTCGCTCTTAAACCATAAATCTCCGGCAGCTGCTCCGGCTGGAGCAGTATCCGAATTCGTTACAGAAGAACCGCCCACTTGTGCGCTATTTGCTTCCACCCACTGGTTTGACGACCCATCGTTGTAATATACATACATAATTAGATCGTCAGTGTCAAACCACAAGTCTCCGGCCGCCGGAGATGATGGTGCAGTCGAACTTGTTGTCACTCCAGATGCAGCATCTGTCCATGTGTAATCGGAACCATTCCATGAAAGAAGTTGTCCAGTAGTAGCAGAACTTTGATTTAGATGAGTATCTACTGCACTATCTGTATATGCTGATGGAATGGAAGGAGCTCCTGTTAAATCAGAATATGCGCCAGAGAAATTACCAACAACACTTCCAGCACCCATTCCGCTATGATTTACGCAATAGTAATATAATGTAGGTGTTGCATTTGTGATTGCAATCTGGACATATGCACCGGCAGAACCAGCAGTGCCATTAGTAGTCACTCCAGTTGTATATTCAGAACCACCGCCATGTGTTCCATCAGAAGTTGTAGAGAATCTTAGAGGATGAGAACCGTTTGAAGAATCTGCCTGATCAAATCTATATGTTCTGCCAGGCTCAAATGATAGAGTTACTTGCTGTACCCCATCGATATAGAAGTTACCACCCGAAGCGGTTACAGTTGCAATACTATATGCATCTGCCTTCGCCGCGATTTGGTTAGTGATTGTTGTACTGAAGTTTGCATCATCGCCTAATGCTGCTGCCAATTCATTGAGAGTGTCAAGAGTTGCCGGAGCAGAATCTACTAAGTTGGCAGTTGCAGTATTAACATAAGTCTCTGTTGCATAGCCTGAGAGAGATGCCGCTGTGATAAATCCAGAGTTATTTGCAAGTTGACTTGTATTTGCTGGAATGGTTGGTTTGTTTGTCAGATCATTATAGCTGCCCGAGAACGTCTGTGTCGCAACATATGATTTGGTTGCATATGTTGTTAAATCACTTTCAGTCAACTCATCAATAAAATCTAATGCAATGTGTGTTGATTTGACAGCAACACCAATTTTTGCGTTGTGTGTATCTGGAGTTGTACTCAATGTACCATCATCAAGAACATAGTACTTAGAACCCACAGTCAATCCAGACAAACCACTATGAACACCAAATTGCGTTGTAACATCTGGAGTTGTACCAGAAGTTGCTGCAAGACCATGTATTTTAGATTTATCTAAATTTGATTCTACATACTCACCTTGAAGTGGTTTTCCTTCTAGGCGACTTACTCCCGATGTCCTATCGGTATAAGACATACTACCTTGTCCAGAAGAAAAAGGATCTGGATACATTCTAGCAGAAAATGGCCAGTTCATCCCACTCAATCCATAATTCGTCCAAATACCATAATCTTGCGTGAAGGAGTTTGCGTTATCTGTGGAGAGATAATGAATAGCATTCAAATCATAACTACCATCTTTTCGTGCATGAGAAAAGAACATTACATTACTTTTTGGGAAGAACTTAAAATCTCCATTCAACCAGTAAGTGCTACTCGAATAAAACGGCGACCCACCGCCAGGTGAGAATTCAGCACCATTTGCTGTTATGGTTCTTGTTGCATCTACACTATATCTTCTAAATCTAATATTTGGAGTTCCACTCGCCAGTCTATTAATAGAAATCACTTCATCTGTCAATGGATTCCAAGCAGTTTTTACATCAACTCCATAGTAATTACTAGTACCAGAGGTTGAGCTAGATGCGGTTATGGAGAAGTTGTTTCCTACTTGTGTTGTACCATTGACCCAATCTATGTCATATACTTGTAAAGATCCGGCCGTATAGTTATGTACGCACAATCTTCCTTCAGTAACTCTTGAAAAGGATGCAGAAACTGGATTTATGTTGCCATTTGCAACACCGCCGGCGCCGCCGGTAGAAATGGTTACTTCATCTTCCCATGTAATAGTAGTGTCTCCATCCCAAACTACCCTAAATGCTTTCATATCTGACGCTGTACCATACCAGACAATAAATTTATAATTACCGGCACTACTTCCGGCATAATCATATTCAGTTCTTACATTATATTGATTATTAATCGATGATGGATAATTTTGAGAAGGTTGCGAATAGTCTGACCAAGAAATAGTAAGTCCATTAACTGTACCGATTATTGCAGCAAAACTACTACCCGTTCTTAATTTGAAAAATAAAAATTTGTCTGGATTATCAGGACTTCTTAGTACATAGGGGTCGTTATAATATTCGCTATTCCAATTGACTGTTCCCCAATTGGTATTGTTCATATCATAAACATTACCCCAAGTCCACGATCCAGAATTATATTCTGCAACAGCACTATAAACTCCATAAAAACCACTAGCGCCTCCCTCATGTCTACCAACTGAAAGATATTTGTTACCATCTAATTTAAATAGATGATTAGGAGCGTCACCGACAACTGAACCATCGTTTGTAGAGCCTGCAAGTCTCGTTGAAGATGGTACTATCTGTGGCGCAGCGCCATTTACGGCCGAAGGAAATGTTGTAACTTCAATTGGAGTTACAGTTCCATCTGTATTCAACATCATTACATCATTCGCAGAAGCTGATGATGTTGATGAATATGATACTACTGTATTATCTCCACCAAGTTGCGCGGAAGTAACATATCCAGCACCATTTGTCAACTGATTGTTGTTTGTTGGGATAGTTGGTTGATTAGTTAAGTCGTTATAAGAACCAGATGTTGCAACTGTTGCAAGAGATGATGTATCTGCCTTATTCGCCAATGAGTTAGTAACTGTTGTGGAGAAGTTGGCATCATCTCCAAGTGCTGCTGCAAGTTCATTGAGAGTGTCCAGTGCGCCAG
>Ga0257114_1000780_pt1 | contig 24287 bp, 30 predicted proteins | sample SI112_10mmetaG_FD_190149 | JGI IMG/M metagenome (GOLD analysis project Ga0257114, IMG submission 190149) | Marine microbial communities from Saanich Inlet, British Columbia, Canada - SI112_10m | ecosystem: Environmental > Aquatic > Marine > Inlet | place: Canada: British Columbia | collected...
GGTTGGATATGTGGACTTGGACATGGCATACACAAAGAAACACCAGAAGAAAATGTAAAACTTTTTGTAGATATGGTTAGGGAACGTTTTGAATGAATCTACATAACTTAAGAGCAGAGCAATCAAGTGGAGTCGTTGATAAACTTTCTAGTTTACGAAGTGTACAAATAAATCCTGTTGATATATGCAATAGAAAATGTGTTTTCTGTCCTAGAAGTGACCCAGAAATTTATACAAGTAGAAACTGGGTGATATCTGAACGTACTACACAAAAACTTGTCGATGACCTTAATGATATTAACTTTAATGGACGAGTTGGTTTTGTAGGGTTTGGTGAACCTTTGTTGCACAAAAAGTTGACAAGACATATAGAAATTCTAGCGCAAACTAATTCACAATGGATTGATGTAAACACTAACGGAGATTATCTTACTGCTGATAAAATAAAAGATTTTGCCGATGCAGGTTGTACACATATTATGGTTAGTATGTATGACAAGGATATTACAAACGAACTTATAGAAATGAAGAGAGATACAAATATTGAAATTATTCCTCGTCATTGTTACCCAGAAAGATTTGAATTAAATTTAATAGATAGAAAAAATAATATTACTGCTGATAAAATAGAAAATATAACTAATGTTTGTCACATACCTTTTTACAAAATGTTTATTGATTGGAATGGTGATGCTTTAGTTTGTGATAATGATTGGGGCAGAAAAGGTGTACTTGGTAATATTCATGTTACTTCAATTAAAGATATTTGGTTTGGTGATGAGTTAATGTCTTATAGGAAAAAGTTATTAAAGGGATTAAGAGCTGAAAAGTCACCATGCAATACTTGTAATATCAAAGGTACAGTTCATGGTAAAGAGAGCTTTGATATTTGGAAGTTATAAAACTGTCCTATATGTAAAATCTTCAGGACTAGATATTTCGAATATCTTATCCTTATAGTATATTTTTAAAACGTTAGTTGATCCTTTAAAATCTAAATATATATCACATAAACTATGAAGCCATCCTGTATGAATCTCTCCTGTGTGAACAACTATTCCGTTACTAACAACTTCGTACTTTACCTTTACTAGATCGTATTCCATTGTTCCTCCGCGTATTGTTTTAGTTCTTCTTGATAAGATATTTCACCTAAATTATGATTAATATAAAAAAATACTACATTCAAGTCATTTTTCATCCTGTCTACAAACTGTTGTTCTGTTAGTTTCCATTTTTTAAAATCACTCCAAAAATATCCGTCTTTGTCTCTTAGTCTTTTAGTAGGTGGTATTCCAATCTCAGGGTAGCCAATACTATCTATGCTACTAACTACCTTTTTAAGATTTTTAAATAGTATAACTGTCTGATCTATATATTCTACAAAATATTGCTTATCTACATTGTTTTCAAATAAATCATATTGGAAATCTAATCCTACTTGGAAAGCAGGTCTTTGTACTTCGCTATAGAAAAAATTGTCTTCTGTCACACTACCTGTTATAGGTATTTCAACTCTAAATTCTTTTCCAGTTTGAGATAATTCATATAACTTTAAAAATGCATCCCACTCATTTAATTTCCAAAAACAATCAGTGAGTTTGCAGCATTTGCCAGTATTGCTGATATGCACAGCAGTGATATCTCTATAAATGGTAGTTCCAGTCTCGTCATAAAACCAGATAGATCTTCCTTCTATATCATCTGTTTCGCAGTTAGAATGAAAGGAATCTGCTTCCTTTTGGTTCCAGTTTTTAAATAATTTTACTAGATATTCTTTCATATTATCATATTCTTTAATTACAGTAATACTTATACTTAAATACATTCATGCTAGTTTTTAATGAAATGACTCAAAATTGGATGAACCAAGATGACAAAAGAGTTATCACCAAGACTGAAAAATATTATATCTACACCGAAAATAAAAAGTACCTTGACACACAGATGGGAAATAGTAGTTTTGTTTACGGTTATAGTGATAATGAAATATTAGATGCTATTCGTAATACAGATATTAGATTTTTACACTCAGCAAAAACTAGTCACAAACTAAATGCAGTAACTGAAAAATTACTTTCTGTTGCTAACATGAAGACAGTGATGTGGACACATAGCGGTAGTGATGCAGTTGAATCTGCAATAGCATTAAACGATCATTACTGGGATAATGTAGATCCTGATTCTAAAAAAATTATTACTATTAAAAATAATTATCACGGATGCACTTACCTTACAAAAGCAGCGAGAGGCGAAACACACTTAGATAGATTTGTTATAGCAGATATAGATAATATTAAAAATTTGATAGACAATGAAGTAGGTGCAATTTTGGTAGAAACTATTCCATGGATTCATACTGTGGCTCCTAGAACAAGAGAGTGGTGGCATGAGATAAGAAAACTGTGTGACGATAACAATCTTAATTTAATTGTTGATGACTGTGCTGGGTGTTTTGGCAAACTTGGACATCCTATCAGTACACAGAGGTATGATATTAAGCCTGACATAATTGCAATTAGTAAATCAATAACTGCAGGATATGTTCCTTTTGGTGCAGCAATGGGTAACGAAAAAATCCTAAAGCAAGCAGCAAAATCTGAAATGTGGCACAGTCATACATTTAATCCTTCTGCACATGCAATTGAAGCACTAGACTGTATGTTGAATAGGCTAGATGATTATAGTAAGATACCGTTACTAGAAAAGAGATTATCTAATATTTTTAAAAATACAGGATTAGATTATCATAATATTGGACTACTAGGGGAACTTTCTTTACCTAACATTTTAACACCTCAGCAATATTGGGAGGCTGGGATGGAATTAAATATTTACAATCCAGGAAGATTTATTATAGCCATGCCTATTATTGCCGATGATGAATATTTCGAAACCCTTGAAAAATCTCTTAAAGTTTTAATTTCGTTATAAAGATATCTGCTGCACAAGTACAATAGTTTCTATCACAAATTATTTCTTTCATAGGATGAACAAATGTGCCTTGGTATATATTACCCATACTACCACCAACCCTGCATGTTGCACGATGCACTTCCCCGTCCCAGTTAATCATTAGACTTTCTAATCCTATACTACACTGCCACCCTTTGAACTGATTCTTATGTTGTTTAATTACATCATTGGCATGCATTAGTTCTTCGTCATCTATAATACAATTTGGATCTGCTGTTGCATCTTTAGATAATAACCAATCAAGATCAGCGTCTTCATACTTGTTATCGTCAAACACATCGTGGTCTTCTTCACCCCAACGTATTCTTCTGACAGCATACTTTACATCATGAGCATCAAATAAATCAACAGTAGTCTTAACTGCTTCCATATAATCATGATGTGCCATTACATTTACAAAGAAATTTCTCTCTCCCTGTTTTTTATATTCTAAAATTGTATCTACAACACGTTGGTAATCAGACTCATAATGTAAACTGAACAAAATATGATTCCAATATTTTTCATTATCAACATACCACTTTGCAGTTCTTGTTCCATTTGTAGTTAAACTTACCCAGGAAACATCTTTAGCACGCAGGTATTGTAATAGTTGTTCAAACTTAGGATGTACAGTTGGCTCACCGCCGGTGAATGTAAATCTTACAGGCCTAGTGGTTTCACATATTTTATCAATAGTTCTTTCAAGTATTTCTATGTCAGTATGCGGACTGTGATTATCATGTATACTTGCGGGACAGTAAGTACAATCATAGTTACATCTTTTACCAAGGTTCCACATAACACTAAGACTGTTTTGATGACCCCATCTACTTGTAATCTTATTCATACTGTTTAAACTCCGGATTGATATCAAATATACTTTTACTATTTCTTGTTATATCTAATTTTTTGTTAAATTCAAGAAAGTCAGAAAATGCATGCGAACAATCTGTAGCATTCATAAATTTTATTGTATCTTCAAGATTAGGTATCACAATTTCTTTTAGATCGATTCCGTATAATGTTTGATTTTTTAATTTATCAAATCTATCTATAAAACTTTCTATTCTATGTTGTGCTAATGATTTTAATTCTTTAGGCAATATCTGTATACTCAATACGTTAGGATAAGAAACTTTATGACTGTAAAAAGGTATGCCCATAGTATCAATAAAATATTCTGCTGTGTCAGCCATATGCAATATATTTCCTGCTTGTGCTGTGTGTTTACCAACTATTCTTGTTATGTTAGGTAGTGTTTTCATTATTTCTATATTATCTTTAACATCTTGGAACTTGCCGTTGGTACGCACATGTTCATAAACATCATGTATACCGTCAATACTAACATTTACAATTACGTTTTTAAATTTAGGCCAATACTTGTGGATATTTCTATCACCCTTTATGCCAAGTGTAGTTCCGTTTGTAGCATATCTTATTTCAATATTATTGCCATACTCACTCAGCAGTTCTAGTATTTCGTAATGTTGAGGATCCATTAATGGTTCACCGCCGCCAAACTCTACGATCCTTAAATAAGGCATTATCTTTTTGAAACTATCTAACCAGTTAGGATTATCGTCAAACAACCCTATGTAACTACCGTTTTCTAAATTTAATGTTTTTATAGTATCGTAAAGATAATTCTTTTCTTTCTTGTAGTATCCACTTACTTGGTTCCAGTCTTTCCACTGTGTACTATCTAATGGATTACACATTCTACATTTTAAATTACATAAATTGTTAAGTTTAATTTCAAGCACAGGAAATTCATAAGGCATAACAGTATTACAGTTTTTTGTTTTGTTCCTTAATTCTTGTGTCTTAAGTCCTTGCTGTCTTAAACTTTCAACTCCTTGCGATTCTAATTTCCAACAACTTGTACATTCAACCGGCCGCTCACCGTTAAGAACCTTACGCCTTAGTTCTTGCATGTTTTCATTGTTCCATGCTTGTTCTAAACTTTCATTATTGATGAAGCCTACAGGTTCTGCCCGACAGCATGGCTTTAATGCTCCATCCTCTCTTGTAACCATTCCTGTGAAAGGATAGATGCAGAATGTTTTACTTGGCATCTATCTTAACTCCGTGTGACAATTTCCTTACTGTTTCGTCATAGGATAATCCAAGGTCAATACTTAGAATTTTTGTTTCTTTACTTACGTTTGCACTGTGAGGCAAACTAGTATCTAAGATGAAAGGACCTAATACCTTATGTTCATTTCTTGATACACTAACTGTAAAAACATCATTTGATAGAGGAACTATCAAACAACTGCTTCTTCCATCGTCTGTATGTTCAGGAACATCTGTTCCAAAAAATTTAGTTAATATTGTAAGAGATAAATCAATATTACTATCAAGTAAATTTGAATCTACCTTATATTCCTTCACTATCCCCCCGGCATATTCCAGTATAGGTTCATTATCATATGCCTGCATAATAATTTTTTTAGCAGTAGGAGTTATGTCAAGTAAACTATATTCCTTAAACATCTTTTGCCCAACTCCTTTCTCTGCACCAAAAGCATTCACCACAGATAGGAACTTCTTGGTGTGGTTCATAATTTGTGTGATCCAGATCCTTGAATTCTCCCTCGCAACTTCTCGTGATGTTGAAGAGATTTATTATTCCATTCTTTTCGTAAATTTTATATAACTGTTTCTTATCCAGATGCTTGAAAGGCTGTATTACTATCACATTGTCTCTAAAGGTAATGTTTCCATCCCTTGGATTGTATCTATGATCTAATCCTCCTTGAACAACGTCTTGTGGCGGATTCTTAGTAACGGCGTTATATACTGCTTGTATTTTCTTTTCCTTACATAGATATTCTGCGTACGATGTTAGGTGAACACTGTCTCCTGATGCAAGATTACCCCATTCGTCTTGAAATAGTTTTCCTTCTGATCCGTGTTCAAATGCAGGAGCAATGTAAGTTTCATTTCTTGTAATATCTATATTAGGAAAACTGTTTTCTAAGTATTCATAAACTTCAATGCTATTATAACGTTGCCAAGGTCTTGTCTTCCAACAACGTATTGCACTTATGATTTCTATAGAACAATTTATTTTATACTTTTCAATATGGTTACATAGTAAGTATGCTAACAATGCACTATCTGCTCCACCGCTTAACATAATAGATATAGAACTCCATTCTTCAGAAAATGGGGTTGCCACGCCTAGCATGTCGTAAGTTTTTAGATTATAAATATTAAGCATTATAGTAGTATTTATTGGACGTTCACTAGGTAGTAAAAATATATGAAAGAAGAATTTTGGAAAGATCACAATAACAAGCAACTTGCCGAATGGCAACAGGATATTGAGGACAAATCAAACAGCCCTACATTCTGTGTGTTGCCTTGGATTCATATGGCAACAAGACCAAACGGTGATATGAGATTGTGCTGTGGTGCAAACGCCAGCGGCGCTGGTATTAATCCTACAGTAGGTATAATTAAAGATTCAAACGGAGAACATGCAAACTTCGGTAACCAAACTCCAATGGAAGCATGGAATAGCCAGTACATGAAAGATGTAAGGAAAAACATGATGGCTGGTAAGATCTCGGAGAGTTGTCAGAAGTGTTTTAGTGAAGAGGCTAAAGGAATCAGTAGTAAGAGAATATGGGAACATAATTATTGGCAAGATGAGCATATTAACATTCAAGAACTGATAGAAGAAACACTAGAAGATGGAACTGCTCCTGAGCGTATACAATATCTTGATTTAAGATTAGGACATACTTGCAATTTAAAATGTGTAATGTGTAGTCCGCATGATAGCAGTCAGTGGGTAGGTGATTATTATAAGTTAAAGAAACTGACTGATGATAAAGTCATACATAGTCAGATGCATTGGGAAAGAAAAAACTTTAATAATAAATGGCATGAGAACCCTGATTTCTGGCAAGAAATGTATAAACAAATACCTAATGTAAAACAGGTATACTTTGCTGGCGGCGAACCTTTGATGATCAGAGAACACAAGCAATTCATACAAGAAATTATCAGGCAAGGATACGAAAAAAATATTGTTTTAAGATATAACACTAATGGACTTTTGATAGACGAAGAAATTATAGAATTGTGGTGTCACTTTAAAAGAGTGCAAGTAGGATTTAGTCTAGATGGTACTGATGAAAGAAATCACTTTATTAGATATCCAAGCAATTGGGAAACTGTTGAACGTAATTTAGATCTGCTAGATAATACACCTGAAAATATAGATGTAACTATTGCTACCTGTCTTAATGTACTAAACATAAAACATCTTCCAGATTTTGTCAAATGGAAGATAAACAAAAAATATAAAAAAATTAACACTAGGACAAACAAAGAAGGACTAGTTATAGGCGGCGGCATAGTGAATATCCATTTAGTATATATGCCAACCTTTTTAGAAATGAGATTGTTACCTAAAGAACACAAACAGGATGTTGAAAAGCGTTTTGCAGAATTAAAGCAATGGCTCTGGGATAACTACACACAAGATGATGCATTCTGGAAAGATAATCCATACGGGTGGAGAAGGTACGAAGGTGTACTTGACTTTATGAATAGTGAGGATAAAACAAACTTACTGCCTAACTTTAAGAATTATATTACAAAGATGGAATTAATTAGAAATACTAATTTCAAGAAAACATTTCCTGAACTAGCAGACTTAATTTAGAATTGATGGAACATTTATTGTATGATTATCCCTATGATACTTATTGAAATCGTTATACCATAATTCTTTATCTAACAGCCAAACATTTTGTTTTGTATAAAGATATTCATAGTTTGATTTTAATAGAGTTATACCGCTTATACCTCGGTGCATTAATCTGTCTACTGCATGGCTTCTACTAGCACCATCGATACTTTCCGGTGTATTTGAAGTATGAACAAACTTAGATGGACCGTGGATATTTTCTACATATTGCATTTGTATGTAATAATTTATACCAACGTTCAAAGAGTTTATTCTTAGGTTGCGGCTCATTTTCTGATCAGCATCTACTGTTGCACCTCGAAAACCACAACGCCAGTATCTTTTGCCATCTATATCAAACTCATGTACGCCGCTGAATAACTTTATTGCATCATTCTCTATTCCTGCAAAGAAATAAACATTATCAAAGTAATCAAACTTTAGTTTTTCTATTGATGTATTATTGTTAAATCCTCTTTTACTGCATACTTCCATGAATGCAGGTAACAGTGGATCATCCTTATAGATTTGTCTGAACAGCATTTCTTACCTTTTTGTTCAAAGCATTTCTAGGAATGCTATCTATCTTTGTATATTTTAATGGAATATTACAAGGAGGAAGTATAGGGGTTAGTATCTCTTTAAGTTCTTTCTTGTTAGGATTTCCATCAGTGTGTAGAAGTTGTATATAATCACTTCCGGCTTTATTATGTGGAACTGCTAAACAATCTCCGAATCCTAGTTCCTCTAAAGTGTTTTCAATTAATAGTAAACTGCATTGAAACCCATTTATTTTTACGATATCGTTTGACCTACCTGTAAATTTAATAAGGTTTTCTTTGACTTGAAAAAGATCAGCCGTAGCAATACCGTTGTAAATTAATTCATTGTTAACTATTTCACAGTTATTGTCTAGTTCTAACCAACAGTTACTTTCATCTATACTGTATGTTCTGTGTCCAAGGACAGGACTTCCTATCTCTGTAGTACCATAACAATGATTAAAAACTTTACACCCGTTTTGAAAAATATATTCAACATGTCTAGGAAGCACCTGACTAGCGCCTGTTCCTATTATGTTAAACTTTTCAAACGGTAATTTTAATTTTGCTATACGCATTTGATCAATCAATCCTGGCACAATCAATGTTGTGTTTACATCTAGAGCAAAATCTTCTTTCATACTTTGTTTACTAGATAAGACAATTTTGCAATCGTGCTTCACTACTAATGGCAAAACAATATGCCAGAACCCACTTGTATATGCTGGAATTAAATTTAACCAACTTGTATCTTTGCTCCAGTCTAAATGTAATTCAGACTTAGCAATTATTCTTTGTAATTCTTGTTTACTATAAGAAACTAGTTTAGGATTACCTGTAGTTCCACTTGTGTGTAAAAAAATACAATCTGTTTTTGTATTGTTTTCTAGTTCACGATCTAATAATTCTTTTTGTTGGATAGGGACCATAGGTCCTCTTACCATTATGCGGCCGCCTACTTCCATCCAGGCGATATAGGCAGCAATGTGTTCTATATGATTTTCTGATTCTATTAATAATGTACTTTCTTTAAGAGTTTGCTTGTAGTTTGATACAAGGTGTGAATATTTTAGATATACCCCTTCTTTGTATACCTGCATTAGAATCTCGTAATTAAATTAATTGATGTTATTTCGGAATCATAATCACCACGCTGCCAGCCTCTATTAATGCCTATACTTAACTTTGATGTTAAGTTATAACCTATGCCAGCGGTGTATGTGTTTGTCTTCCATACAATATCATCAGTGTCCCTAAATCTATAATTTACGTCAGTGTAAATTTTATCTGTAAGATTGTATTTTGTTCCTACCTTTACAGTATAATAGTCAACTGAAGCCTTTGGCGAATCAAGATAATCTCTAAGTCCCTTGCTAACAAATGCATATGGCGAAAAGTCATTTACTCTTGTTGTGTAACCAAGAATTGCTTCATATCGATTTTCAGATGCTACTCCGTCTATATCAGGAAACCCTTTCATTATCATTCCTCCTATAGTCATTCCGTTGTCAAATCTATATAGGCCTTGTACTTGAAATAAATCAACACTAAGATTGGCATTAATTTTTTCTACACCATATCCTGTTCCAAGTGTAAAACTATCAGCGGCTGCTGAAGTCGTAATTGATAATGCTACTGCTAATGATAGTGCTAGTTTCTTCATACTTTCTTCCCCCAAGTAATTAAGTTCCACATTCTTTCATGAGTGTAGTGAACTACTATGAATAAAATATTTGTTACAATTGTCCATTCTAATGCATGCGTTGAGCTTAAACCCATTAGTAACCCTACTGTGAATAAAACAAGCATACTCCATAATCTCCAAGTAATTGTTTTTGTTACTGATCTAATTCTTGTATCTTGAGTTTTAACCCGTTGCCAACTTATCATATTCCATAGTTTTTCTTGTACCCAAAAAGATGCAAAGCCAACTGTGTATGATAAAACAACAAAGGTAATTCCAAAGCCTTGAGAATATCCCATTACTAATGCTGCAAAGAAAATACTTACTGCAACTACTGTTCTATACGATAGTACTTTTATAATTGTGCGTTTGTTATTATCCATTTTTCTGTCCTATTAAAAGATAACGATCATATTTTGCAAGTTCTAGTACACCTTGGTATTGTATGTTTGAAAGTTTACTCTTATCCATAAAATCTTGAAGTGAATTAGAACAATTTATATGCTCGTCTATAATGTAGTTATTGCTTTGTAATACAATTAATGCTTGATGTGGCTGATTGGATACCCAAGTGTCGTATTGTTTTTGTGTTATGTGTTCACAACTTGTGTTAATCACTATGTCTGCCATAGATGTGTAGTTACACATGTCTGCTGTAACAGCAGTGAACCTTCCTTCCATTTCATATTTTTTATTCATGGTAAGTGCTGTTTCGCGAACACTAGGATCTATATCTATATTAGTTATATGCTTGACTCCAATGTTACTGTTAAACAGCATACTTGCTAACACTCCGTTCCAACCTCCGTATATTACTACCTCAGCATTAATAATACTTTTTGAAATTTTTTCAAGTTCTTTAATTAACCATGTTTTAGATTGTAACTGCCCGCCCCAGAAACTTTCAAGTGTACGGTCTCGGTCTTGGCTGTTGCGAATTGCGTCCATCCAAAATTTAATATCTTCAATATCTATTTTCATTTTACAAATTGCTTGTTTAATTTATCAAAACTTCCACACTGCTTAGAACACTCTTTTAGTCCAGTTGAACTCCAGCAATTGCTTATCTTTTCAAAGTATCCACTAGCAAAAATTTCTTTAAGATCATTTATATTTAAATTAGGCCACACACCTATTTTATCTATATAATCTATTTTGTTTTCCGAATGAGCAGGATGCCATTCTTGGTCAAGCCAACAACACGGAGTTATAGTTCCGTTGGCAGCAACATACATTTGACTATCTTTGATAGCCTTGCAACTAATAGTTGGCAGCACATCTTTTTTGGCTTCTACAACACTTTCACTGTTTTTATCACTAATTGCTGTCGGATACAATGTATGTGTTACAATTTGATTATCATCTATTACATCTAGTTTTCCATCTCTAAATCTGCTCGTATGCTTTTGATAGAAATGTGTAAACCCTAAGTTCTTACTCATACGTTCACAATCTTGTACTTGGTGTTCATTATGTTTGAATACTAGCATATCCCAACGTGCATCACCACCTGCTGCGATGAATGCTTTTGCATTTTCTATAATCTTAAGAAAGTTGGTATTTACTCTGTATAACGCATGTGTATCTGCAAGCCCGTCAATACCAAACACAACATTAACTTTTAATTGTGCAAGTTCACTCCACCATCTTCTATTACGGCCGCTGCCGTTAGTATGCATTTGTAAAGACATTTCAGGATTAGTTTCTCTAAGATATCTGTATATCTCCAAGGTATCCTTTGCAATAATCGGATCACCTAAATTACCACACATACTAAGAAACTTCAATTGACTAATAAAGTCTTTTGGAAACCACTTAATAAATGTTGCAAGATCAACTTCATGTAGTTCTATACCAGGAGTCATTGGTCCACCATTTATTCTTCTAGGACACATTGGACAGCGTGCTTGACACTTGCTAGTGATTTCAAAATGAATACTTTGTATGTCAGTAATCTTATACATATATGTAATTATTAAAGGATTATTAAAGATGACACAGAAACGGTGTGTATTACAATATATGCATAGCCAAATTGCAACTGACGGATCTATAAATCTGTGTTGCAATAGTTTAGATTTTAAAGATAGTCCTATCAATATTGATGACATTGACCCTAAAGACATTCTAAATACCTCCAAGCATAAAAAAGTTAGATTAGATATTGAAAAAGGAAATCAACCAGAAGTATGTAGCATGTGTTGGAAAGATGAGGAACTGGAAATAGAAAGTTATAGACAACAAATGAATAAGAGATACAGTCATTATAACTACCTTTACGATCAATTAGGTGATGACGGATCTATAGATACAAAGATCAAGTTTATTGATTTGTGGTTTAATAATACATGTAATTTAAAATGTATAATGTGCAGTAGTCAATTTAGCACATCTTGGATTTCAGAAGAAAAGAAAATGTTAAACGAAGTAGTGGAAGAAGCAAACAAGGAACATCTAAAATCTAAGATTAACGAATATAGTTTAAAAAGTTTTAAGTGGTCGAAGGAGATTGAAAAATTTGAAGGCATATTGAAATTAGCAGATGATCTTGAAAGAATAAATTTTGCAGGTGGAGAACCTTTGCTTGCCAAGGCTCATATACCTTTCTTAAAATCCTTAATAGATAAAGGTTTTAATAAAAAAATTATGTTAAGTTATAACACTAATGCGTGTTATATTACACAGGAAGTTTTAGATTTATGGAGTAACTTTAAATCTGTCAAACTGTTGTTAAGTATAGACGGTGTTGCAGAACAACTAGAATATATTAGATATCCGATAGTATGGAAAGAGTTACTAGAAAAAATTGATTTAATAGAAAACTGTGATTACAATAATATATACTGCACTATAAATTTAACCCTAGGTGCATTAAACATTCCTTATCTTAAAGATATAATAGATTGGAAATTAAAGTCTAAATACAAAAAGATACATTACAACGAGCCGACAGGAGACTATCTGTTTTATATGATGCCGTTAGTTTATCCTAATCATTTATCAATACAAGTTTTACCAGAGAACATAAAAAAACAGGTAGTAGATGATTTAGAAGATTATGGTAAAACTATAGATTCTAAATTTTTAAAATCATATAATTACATAAAAGATTTAGCAATCAAACACATGCTAGATCAAGACCGAAGTGATCTATTACCTCAATTTGTAGATTATTGTAATTCATTAGATAAAACTAGAAACTTATTTTTTAGAAAAACCTTTCCAATATTTAAAGATTTATAATTTACTTTTTGGTATCTTGCTGTCTGCACTGCTTACACAAGAGCTAGTAATACACTTAGATGGTGTTTTAAACAGCGTAAAACCGTCTGTAAGCGTGCCTAAAGGTTCTTCCGCACAACTATATGCTCTTTTAACTTCAACCCCCCTTATAACGCAACTTTGATACCCTGCATTACATGTCCAATTTTTAAATTTGTTAAAATCAAAAGCATTCATTCTTTCTGCTTGATCCAATCCGTAATCATTACCTTTAGCATCTTCTAGATACATTTGCATAATTTGCTCACCATTCCAATTCTGTGGGAAGCCTGTTTGTAACTTGTCAATTTGTTCATCGGTATAACCATCAACTATTCTAGACGCGGTAGGGTCGGACTGCGGTTTAAGAGTGACGTTAATTCCTTTGTCTGCGAATCTACTACAACGCTCATAGTATTCTTCAAAGTGTTCAGGAACCATAACTTGATTGATTGTAACAAATACTCCTCCCTTCATAAGTTGCAAACATCTATCACCAAAGTCTTTTTCGTTTGCAAATTCTGCGTGATAACTTGCAGTGATGCTGCGACGTGTCAAGTGACTGGTGTTGTCTATAAATCTTGCCCACCATTTCTCACCTGGACTTAAATTAGTTGTAAGGTGTATGCTTTGATATTTTGCTTTATCGTCATTAGCATAGTATTCAACTAGGTCACCAAACTTTTTATATGCTGTTGGTTCGCCCCCACTAAAACTAAAATGGAAATCAGTAAATCCATTTGCTCTCGCTTGGCGTTTTATCTCGTCAATTGCGTTTGTGTATACATCAAAGTCTTGATGATCTGGAACATTTGAATTTGCATAAGGCCAACAGTAACTACAACTGTAATTACAAAAACGACCAAGTATCCAACTTACATTAAACAATGGTTGGTCCAGCATTGTTTTCTGGCCAAACTTAGTTATGTTTTCAAATGGTATTAGCGTGAAATCATGCACTTTATTTTATCCTGTAGTTGTTCAACAACCTGATCATGTACATCAGGGCCGTCGTGCGCCATGTCTCTTGCACGGCCAGTCCTTTTTGTTTTGACTTTTGTAAGCAAATCATTATCAAACTTTAATTCAAAATCTCCATCCCATGTCCAATGTAAAATAGGAATATTTAAACTATTCCACACATTGTTCACGCTATGAAAATGATATAGATTTTCGTAATTGTATTGTCCTCTTTCAACTGCCCAGCGATTAAAGTACCATTGCGAATCTCGCATTTCATAAGTTTCGGCTGGCTCGTCTAAAACATTCGTCCAATTGATATTTCTATCTTCTAATCTTAATGTATTCTCAAACAATTTATTTTCAATATATGCAAAACTTTTTCTAGTTGAGTGTGGCCATTGTATTACTACACATTTAGGAAGTTTAAATTTGTTCTTCACAAATAATTGTGTATTTAATGCTACTATGTCAGGCCCAGTGCCTGCTTTGGCTAAGTTTATTACTTCTATATCATACATCTTAGCAATTTTGTTACACCAAATTTCTTCTTGGTGTAAACCCACCCCTTCAGTATAACTGCACCCAAACACTAAAATATAATCGTCTTTGATATCAGATAATTCTTTTGCCCTATATCCAAGGCTATTAAATTTATATTCTAAATTTTCAGCACTGTTATAGTAGTGCCAACCTTTTTTATTATGCTTGTTATAGTTTTCTAAATCATCGCCGCAGTACCAATTCAAAGTTTTACCTGCTACTTCATGGAAATATAACAAAGGAGTATAATCAGTATAAAACATTATATCATATCCTTAACCAAATCTTCATAGCCGCCGAACCGCAAAATACTGTTAGGCACTAGACTGATGTTAAACCTAATATTCATCATTTTATTGTAGTTTCTTTCTGCTTTTTTTGCAACCATATTATACATTTTTTTATGATTCGTTTTACTTAATAATTCAATTTGTTTTACTATGTGTTCTAATCTATCTGCGTCATTAACAATACTGTCAAAACTATAATCAATAATTTCATCATATAGTTCAAACCCTAATTCCTGTAATGCTTTATGAAAATTTGGCACACTCCAAACTAAGAAAGGCTTTTTAAAATATATCGGTGTATATGTTTTTTCAGTCGGAAAAATAGTCTCCATTGTAGATTCACTAACAAGACTAATAAAACTTTCAAAAAATATTGAAGGAAAAGATTCATACGAGTTCATTGTTTCTGCATACTGCGTATCTATTATTAGACGTTCTTGTTTCCAATACTCAAAGTCGTATTCAGTATTTGTTTCGTTCCAACTAATTGCTCCTTGTTTAATTAAATCAAATCTTGCTAATTGATCCATCATTTGACATCTATGATGCCAAGGTTTATTATTCAAACTTACAAATGTTTTTGTAAATGATGTGTTGTCTGCTTTATGTTCATAGTGGTGTAATTCATTGTAAGTATATGCAGGCCAAAAAGTTTTCCAATATGTTACATTTCCGCTTGGATAAAAACTTTTACTTGTAGGAAATCCGCCACTAACAAACTCTACAGTATTAGTAGTATTTTGAATTGCTTTCTTGATTTTACTTAATACTGATTTGTTTGTTGGATCGGAATGGCCCATTATGGCGTATTCTTCTGCACCCAAAATTCTTATTTTTGCATTACGGGTATTTTGAATTTTATCTAATAAACTGCCAAGAGACCAGTCGTTATGCCATACATATAGGTTTACTATTTCACTCATATATATACTTATTAACTGCGCATATAAATAGTTGCATGTTTGAAACAGTCAAAGAGTTCGAAAAACAAATAGCAGACTATTACGGTGCACCCTATGCTGTTGCGACAGATAGTTGTACTCACGCTATTGAACTTTGTTTACGTTACGATAATCCTCAAAACAAATTATCTATTCCTACAAAAACCTACATTAGTATTCCCTTTACTCTTATGAAACTAGATTTAGATTGGAGTTTTGTGAATGTTGAATGGAGTGAATACTATTTTATCGGTGGTACAAGAATTATCGACGGTGCAGTAAACTTTGCTAGAAATAGTTACATTACAGGACAATTAATGTGTCTAAGTTTTCAACACAAGAAAATGCTCAGTCTAGGAAGGGGAGGCGCAATACTGTGTCCAACTGAACAAGATTACACAACACTTAAACAAATGTCATATGACGGAAGAACTGATGGCAAGCCGTGGGCAGAACAAAATATAAAACAAATAGGATATCACTATTACATGACTCCTGAAACTGCTGAACTTGGAATTGAAAAATTAAAAACTGTAAATCCAGATAAGTTATGGACCAGCGAAGACTATCCTTACTTGCCTGCTATGGAGGTTTTTCAATGAACTCAACAAATGAATGGGGACAACTACGTAAGGTAATTGTAGGAGTTGCAGATCATGCAAAGATACCTACAGACATAGACATAAGTTTACGCTGTGTAAATTTTGCAGACAAGATAACCGAAAGCGAAATACAAAAAGGTCCTTATCCACAACAAGTAATAGACGAAGCAAATGAAGATTTAGAAACCTTTGTAGATTTTTTAAAAGGAGAATCAGTTGAAGTTGTGCGTCCTGATGCTACTGATTGTAACTATTATAATTACTGTCCACGAGACTCGGTATTTGTACACGGTGATTTAACAATTGCTACTCCAATGCCTATTAAGGCTAGAAAAGATGAATGGCAAGCATTTGAGAAACATTTAGATAATCCTATCAGCATTCCTTGTTATCACGAAACTAAATTGTACAATACAGATTGTATAGGCAACAAAGACATCCTTGCACTTACTGAATTTGCGCCTGCTTTTGATGCTGCAAATGTTATTCGTGCAAATGAAGATGTCTTGTACTTAATAAGCAACAGTGGTAATAGACTAGGTGCTACACTATTGCAAAATGCTTTGGGTGACAATATAAAAGTACACCTTCTTGAAGATGTTTACAGTTACATGCATATTGACAGCACAGTGGCGTTTTTGCGAGAAGGATTGTTGCTTGCCAATCCAAGTAGAATTAAAAGCAAAGAAGATTTACCTGAACCATTTAGAAGTTGGAAAATTATTTGGTGTCCTGAGCCTGTAGACATAGGACATTATCCAGACTGGTGTAACGCTAGTACATGGATCAACATGAACTTGTTTAGCGTAAATACAAAGTTAGTTGCATTAGAAGAGAATCAAGAACCATTACGTAAGGTCCTTGAACAGCACGGGATAGAATGTGCTATGTTACCAATGCGACATCAACGTACACTTGGCGGTGGCTTTCACTGCGTAACATTGGATATAGATAGACATGTGGACTAAAGGAAAATGCCCAGTGCTTTGGGACGAAGGATACAAGCACTTCAACTATACAAGACAACCTATTACTGGCTCTGAGTCTGACACGTGGCGTGAGCAAGGCTATACGCACGAAACTACAACAGGTAAAATGTATGATAGTCGTAATCCTATGCCTGACTATGTTGAACAAGTTGCGCAATTATTAAACTTAAAAAACTGTGGCTTTGTATTTTATAGAATGGATACATTAGATATTATGCCTACCCATGTTGATCATTATAATACATATTGTAAAATTTTTAATCAGAAGCATGAAGATGTAAGACGTGCTATTGTGTTCTTAGAAGATTGGAAACCAGGACACTATTTTGAAGTAGATGGTACTGCACTTGTGAATTGGAAAGCAGGTGAGTTTGTTTTATGGCATCCTGAAGTGCCACATGCGGCTAGTAATATCGGTGTCCCTCCAAGATATACTTTGCAAATTACAGGCACTTATTAATGAGCCTTGATGCACACAGATTTTATCATAAAAATTTTCCTACAGGGTGGAAACTAAGAAATAATTTTCCACGTGATATGGAGTTGACATTTTTAAAAGGTACTGAGTTTCCAACAATTGTACATACAAGTAATCAAAGCATCATAATACCTAAAGGGTTAGGCAACTACTTTAATCAAAAATTTGTAAAAAAAGTAAGTAAGCGAGGTTTGAAAATTTATCTTTATGAACCTCTCTGTTGTTATATTCAGGGCAAGCCATATAACAGGTTTTTCTATAGTGAATTTTCAATACATGATGATCTAACATTAATTAGATCCGAAGAACTAGATAGTATACAAAAACTAATAGATAATTATGGGTTTTATAATGTTACAGTATACACAGGTGATTACAATGTTGAGAAATATTTAGGACAACACTATAGTTTTAATGTTAAATGTAAGGATCTTTTTCTTTCTGACATTAAAAATTCAGTATTGAGAATTAATGCACCTAAAAAAATACAAAAACATTTTTGGTGTGCAATTGGAAGATACACCTACCCTAGACATTTAATAATTTCTTATCTTGCTAATTTTCCAGGAACCTATACATGGCATTACAAATTCAAGAGCAACGTTCTTGCATATAGCACTTGGTTAGAAAAAGAAAAATTAAGTAAAGAAATATGTTCTATGATAGAGACCGGAAATAAAATACTTAACGACAACTATTTTAACATTGATATTGAATTAAGTTCAAGAGAAGAAATTACATCTCCAGCAGAAGTTTATATACCTAATGTCCATGATATAAGGTCAAACAAATTTCATGAAAGTTACGACAACTGTTTTGTTTCAATAGTTGCTGAAACAAGATACGCTCAGCCTACTGCAAACGTAAGTGAAAAGTTATTAGTTTGTATTTCATCCCTTACACCATTTATAATGTTGGCACCACCTCATACTTTAGAATATATAAAATCATTAGGATTTAAAACCTTTTCTAATTTTTGGTCAGAAAAATACGATACTATTGAGGATCCTACAGAAAGATTAAAAGAAATATTTTCTTTAATTGATCAAATAGGATTGATGTCTCTGTCACAACTTGAACAGATGCATGTAGAAATGTCAGAAGTATTACAGTTCAATTTAGATATATTGAACAACTTAAACCACAAATAAACTTGACAGTACCATTAAAGGCTTATATAATTGTGTTATGTTTAAATACATGACATTAATAATGGAGAACAGAAAATGTCACAAACAGAAGCAATCAAAACAGCAATGGATGATTTTCTTGCTGAAGATGAGAAATTCGAAGCAGGTAATGGATCAGCAGGTACACGAGCTAGAAAAGCATTACAGGTACTAACCAAAGCAATCAAAGAAAGACGTAAAGAAATTACTGACACTAAAAACGCCCGTAAAGCAGAAAAGATGGGGAGTTAGTAATGGGTGACGCAAAGCAGTTAGATTTAGATTTTACTCTTTCGTCTGATACTACATACACTGGCGGTGCAGGTAGCACCGTCGGTGGCATTACATCCTATGCATTAGATAATACATACAGTATAAGCATATCAGATACAAACGATACAGGATCAGAATGGACATACAATGAGCCAACTATATCTTATGGTTCAGATGCATCAACAAGGACAGAGAAACGTCTAGAAGCAATTGAGAATAGATTAAACATTTTGGTACCTGATCCTGAGAAACTAGAAAAGTTCGAAGCATTACAAAAAGCATACGAACATTACAAACATTTAGAAAAACTTTGCGAGATAGAAGAGGACCAATAACATGCAAGTTAAATTAATTTCATATAGTAAAGCACCTGATGAACTAGGACTTGAAGACTGCCAAGAGCTAATTGCTTATTGTGCTAGAGTAAGTAATCCTAGCAACCAAATGAATATGGAAACTAGTGAAAAACTAATTAAGTATCTAATCAAACACGCACATTGGTCGCCACTTGAAATGGTAAGTGCTTGTTTAGAAATTCAAACTACACGTGATATTGCACACCAAATTGTAAGACATAGAAGTTTTGCCTTCCAAGAGTTTAGTCAGCGTTATGCTAATCCTGAAGACCAAGGCGATATGTTCGAATACAGTGAAGCACGATTACAAGATCCAAAGAACAGACAAAACTCTGTTGAAGTTGACGATGCAAAGTTACAACTTGATTGGGAACATGCACAAAGACGTATAGCAGTACTAGCCAAAAAAGAATATGATTGGGCAATTAAAAAAGGTATTGCTAAAGAACAAGCACGAAAAGTACTGCCTGAAGGTATTACTAAAACAACATTGTACATGAATGGTAGTTTACGTAGTTGGATACATTACATTGAACTACGTGGTGCAAACGGAACACAAAAAGAGCATATGGACATTGCACATGCTTGTGCAAAAGTTATAGCAGATATATTTCCGTTAGCACATGATTTAGTCTAAATTAATCATAATAATTCTTTTTCGTAACTTTTTTCTTGACAAATGATATATATCATCATATACTTTATTTTTTGTTGAAGGAGCAAACAGGACATGGCTGGAAGAAAGAAAATAGCAAAAGCGGCGCAACGTTTTAGAAATGCGGCAAAACTTCAAGAGCCGTCATGGGATAATTACGACAAACTTACAGGGGAAGAGTTTCACCGCAAGCGCCAAGGATCACATCAGTGGTACTACAATAATTACAAGACTGCTGATCTAATAGGTGATGTTTGGAAATGGATGGAATCCAATGGTTACACAAAAGACGAAATAAAAAAAGTAAAAACTGTAAATGATTATACAATAAGCGGTACTGCTGCTATTACATGTAGAATGCTTAATAAAGGCATGCCCGACATTTACAAACCAGCAGCAGATTATTGGGACAGTCTACCAGGTACTAGTGGAGAACTTAAACCTGTCACAGAATTTATTAGAAGTAGAATTGCTGTTGCTTTAGGGGAAGCTCAGGACGAAGAAAAGATTGAAAAGCAAAAAGAAGAACAAGAAAAGAAAGAAAATGTAGGTAAAGTAAAATACGTGCCTAGTATACAAGAAAGGCTTAGACAGGCAGCAAATCTTATGTCAGAGTTTATAGAAGAGGCACATGATGACTTTATTGAAGGTAAGATAAGTGATTTTAAGGCGATTAAACCGGCAACAAAACTACGTCGACTAGACTGTAAGCAGCCGCATGCTAGAATGATAAAGAGCTTTTACGAGCCTTTAATCAAAGAATATGAAGAAATACTAAATCCTCCTAGCACAAAAAACATGACTGAACAAGAAAAAGACTATGCTACCCAATTAAAAGAAGGATACAGTATTTTTAGTAAATCAGAGATTAAGAAGATGTATCAGTTTTATCTAGCAGTGCAAGGTGCATGTGATGCTATTATTGCTGAGTCTAAAGCAAATAGAAAGCCTCGCAAAGTTCATGCTAAATCACCTGAAAAAGTAGTAGAAAAACTGAAATACAAAATTTCAGATGACAAATATGCTATCAGTAGTGTTCAACCACACAAATTTATAGGTGCAAACTGCTTGGTTGTGTTTAATTCAAAAACACGTAAACTAGGTATATATTACACATCTGTAGAAGATCCGTTAGGCACTGGGAGAGATGGTAGCGGATTGCATCTCAAAGGACAGACTTTACAAAGATTTAATGACAAAACCAGCGTTTCTTACACGCTTAGAAAGCCTCTAGAACAACTAAAAGAAGTTAAGGACTTGAATACTCGTAAGAAATTTGAGAATTGGATGGAAAAAATCACTACTACTCCTATTAAGATGAATGGTAGACTTAATCCCGAAACATTATTAATAGCCGTTTATTAGTATTGTTATTGTTTTATATAAATACAGTATGAGCAACAAAACGAATAAAACAGGTGAAATAGGACAACAATAATGTCAACAGATACAGAAAAATTAAAAGCATTAACAGACGCAATTGTAGACGCAGTAGGCGAGCGAGACATTAAACCCGCGGATAATATTCAGCATCTAAAATTTGCAAACCCAATAACAGGCAAAGGATTGCTATGGACTGGGTCAGACTATACAAAACAATTTGTCTACCAAGATGATAATTTGTTTTCATCAGAAAATATCAATATTGCTAAAGGTAAGAGTCTAAAGATTGATGATCAAGTTGTTCTAAGTAACGATACCTTAGGTAATAATGTTACAAAAAGTAATTTAAAAGAAGTTGGAAAACTAAAAGGACTTATCGTTGATGGCGGAATGTCTATCAATAACTATTTGATATTTGATGCTAACAGTGATAGACTAGGTATTGGAACAGAAGAACCAAATGCTGCTTTAAGTGTTGCAGAAGACGGCATTGAAGTAATGGTTGGTACAGAAGACTTTGTAAAAGGTTTTGTTGGTACATTTGCTAGTCACGATTTAGAATTAAAAACAGATAGTACTACTAGAATAGCAATTAAAGCAGGCGGTGATATTGAATTAGGCAATCCAAATGCATCTCCAGTAAAGGTTTCAGTCAAAGGTAAACTTGCTATTGGAGTTAATAATCCAGATAGCGATGTGGACTTACACGTAAGAGGTGCTATTAAGTTTGACAATAAAAAGCATTTATCAGGAACTGCTGCTCCAACAGGCGGACAATTCAATCAAGGTGACATTGTGTGGAACAGCAATCCAACATCAGGAAGATTTATAGGTTGGGTATGTGTTAAAGCAGGCGGTCCTGGTCTATGGACCACATTCGGACCTATCACCTAAACACCCATTTAAATAACTGCCATGGCACTAGTAATAGGAAATGGCGAAAGTAGACAAGGAATAGATCTCTCGAGTTTTGGTAAACGACTAATAGTCGGTTGCAATGCTCTACACAGAGATACACATGTTGATCATCTTGTATGTTGCGATAGAAGGATGGTTGATGAATCTTTGGATAGTGATAACACAAAAAACACAAAAATTTATGTTAGGCAAGACTATATTAATTTTTATTCAAAAGAAGATCCAAGAGTAAATCTTGTACCTCAACTACCATACAAGGGTAAAACAAAAGCAGATACTCCTATACATTGGGGTAGTGGTCCTTATGCAGTTCTTGTGGCTGCAAATTTACCAGTACAAGAAATTTTTTTATTAGGGTTTGACCTATATCCTAGTCAATCTAATACCGTCAATAATATCTACAAAGGTACAAACAATTATTCTTCTGAAGAATCAAAACCTATTGATTATTCATTTTGGCAATATCAAATTGCAAAAGTTTTTGAATATTTTCCTGACAAGCAGTTTGTAATTTACAACGATCCTAGTTGGGAATTACCAAAAACGTGGAATCGAAATAACGTTTCGGTAAAGTTTTTACATTCAAGTTCTTGACTATTGCCTAAATAGAACATATAATTACTAGTATGTTTAACAAAGGACTTGGCGTCATCCCTTCTAATTCTGCCGCCCATAAAACATTATAGTAGGAGAACATTATGGGAAAATATTTAAGTACAAAACATTACGGACACAACATTGGACTATCAGCAGTGTTCCGTCAACCTAACGCAGATCATTCACACTGTCATTTGCTACACGGTTATTCATTAGCATTTACATTTACATTTGGTTGCGATCACCTAGACAATAAAAATTGGGCTGTAGACTTTGGCGGACTAAAACCGTTAAAGGCTTGGTTAGAAGATAGTTTTGATCACAAAGTAGCAGTTGATGCAAACGATCCGCATATGGATACACTAAAAGATCTTGAAGCAAAGGGTTTAGCAGAGCTACGTATCTTTGATGGTGTTGGTGCAGAAAAATTTGCAGAACACGCATTTAACTTTGCAGACAAACTTATACGTGAAGCAACAGACAATCGTTGTTATTGCGTAAGAGCAGAATGTGCAGAACACGGAGCAAACTCAGCAATATACGAGGCATAGTTTGGCCAAGATTGATAAAAGTCAATACACTAAAGAACAGTGGAAGGCTATAAAGGAACAGCGTAGGATTGAAAAATCACTAAGCAAACTTGCCAAGTTAAATCAAAAGCAAGAAAGCTCAGAAGAATCTTATAGTGATAATCCTTTAATTAAAGATAAAAATTATATTTTGTGTCTGAAACACGGCACAAAATATTCTGCTGAATACGTTAATCGATTATATAATATGGTTGAACGTAATTGTACACTTGATTACGAATTTGTATGTTTAACAGACGACCCTAACGGAATAAATCAAAATGTAAAAATATTGCCCTTACCAGGTGGTATGTCCGGATGGTGGTGCAAGCCTTATATGTTTTCGAAAGACTTGCCGCTAAAAGGTACAGTTCTTTATATGGATCTTGACGTTGTTATAGCCAACAACAT
>Ga0257114_1000783_pt1 | contig 24212 bp, 13 predicted proteins | sample SI112_10mmetaG_FD_190149 | JGI IMG/M metagenome (GOLD analysis project Ga0257114, IMG submission 190149) | Marine microbial communities from Saanich Inlet, British Columbia, Canada - SI112_10m | ecosystem: Environmental > Aquatic > Marine > Inlet | place: Canada: British Columbia | collected...
TATGGTATGTAGCTGTTTCATCTGGAGGTACATGGAAAACAGAAAATGCCGGAACTACATGGCAACCATTAACAGATAATCAGCCTTTTTTTGCTACAGGTTGCATAACGATAGATCCTAATAATTCTGCATCTATATGGCTTGGAACAGGAGAAAATGTTGGAGGTAGACATATAGGAATAGGACATGGTATTTATCACAGTTTAGATGGAGGTAAATCATGGAAAGACATGGGTCTTAAAAAATCAGAACATCTTTCTAAAATAATAATTCATCCAGACAATTCTGATATAATTTGGGTTGCATCTCAAGGTCCATTATGGAGTTCTGGCGGTGAAAGAGGTTTATTTAAATCTACAGATGGAGGTAAAACTTGGAAGAATAATTTAGAAATTAATGAGTGGACTGGCGTTACCGATCTAGTTATTGATCCGACTAATCCAGATATCCTTTATGCTGCTAGCTGGCAAAGACATCGTAATGTTGCAGGACTAATTGACGGTGGCCCAGGTACTGCACTTTACAAAAGTACAGATGGTGGAGACAATTGGTTTAAAATTAACAAAGGATTACCTAGATCAAATATGGGTAAAATAGGTTTAGCTATTTCTCCTATAAACCCCACAGTTTTATATGCTGCAATTGAACTTGATAGACGTCAAGGGGCTGTATATCGCACATCAAATAGTGGAGGTAGTTGGAGTAAGATGTCTAATACTGTTTCAGGTGGAACAGGACCTCATTACTACCAGGAATTAGTAGCTTCTCCTCATGAATTTGATAAAATATATCTAATGAATGTTCGAGTTTTAGTTTCTGATGACGGTGGTAAAAATTTCTATCAAATGAAAGAGTCTCAAAAACATTCTGATAATCATTCATTAACATTTAAAGAAAATGATCCTAATTACATGTTAATTGGAACTGATGGTGGTATTTATGAATCTTTTGATAATTCTAAAAATTGGAAGTATGTTTCCAATTTACCTTTGACTCAATTTTACAAATTAGCAGTTGATGATGCTGAGCCATTTTACAATATTTATGGTGGAACTCAGGATAACAATACTCAAGGGGGGCCTTCTAGAACTTTCAAAAGAAACGGAATTAGTAATGATGATTGGTATGTTGTTTTAGGTGGTGATGGACATCAACCAGCAACAGAACCTGGTAATCCGGACATTATGTATGCTCAATCTCAACAAGGTTATATTAATCGAATTGATAGAACAACAGGTGAGGCAGTAAATATCAGACCTCATGAAGGAATAGATGAACCATACGAAAGGTTTAATTGGGATGCTCCAATTCTTGTTAGTCAACATGACCCTAAACGACTTTATTTTGGTACTCAAAGAGTTTGGAGATCTGAAAATAGAGGAGATAGTTGGTTTACTATTTCAACTGATTTAACAAAAAATGAAGAAAGACTTAGTTTGCCAATTATGGGTAGAGTTCAAAGTTTTGACAATGCATTAGATGTTTATGCAATGTCAACCTACAATACCATAACATCTTTATCAGAATCTAAAACTAACGAAAATGTTCTTTATGCTGGAACAGATGACGGTATTATCCAATATACAAGAGATGGAGGTGATAACTGGACAAAAATGACTGTCGATGAATTACCTGACGTTCCAGCTTCTGCATTTGTCAATGATATTAAAGTAGATTTACATGACGAAAATGTTGCATATGTGGCGTTGGATAACCACAAGTTTGGTGATTACAGTCCCTATTTATACAAAACTACAAACGGAGGAAAAAAATGGAAGTCAATAGTTAATGGTATTCCAGATGGCACTTTAGTATGGCGTTTGGTTCAAGATCATGTAAACCCTAATTTACTATTCTTAGGTACTGAATATGGTGTTTATGTTAGTTTAAATCAAGGTGATAAATGGCATAAATTTTCGAATGGTTTACCTACTATCTCTATTAGAGATTTAGCTATTCAAAAACGTGAAAATGATTTAGTCTTAGCTACTTTTGGAAGAAGTTTTTATGTGTTAGATGATTATAGTCCTTTAAGAGAAATGACAGAAGATAATCTTAATAAAGAGGCATTTTTATTTTCAACAAGAAAAGCACTTCAGTATAATCAAATTATGGGTGGTTCAGGTAGTTCAGGAGGGTCTACTTATGTAGCTAAAAACCCTAATTATGGAGCCACTATAACCTATCATTTATCAGAAACCCCTCATGTTTCAATCAGGGATAAGCGTCAAAAAATGGAAAGAAAATTAAAAAATTCTGACATTCCATTTCCTGGTTGGGAAGCATTAGATAAAGAAATTGTTGAACCTAAATCTGAAGCTATTTTAATGATTACAGATAATGCTGGTAATATTGTAGATCAGATTTCAGGACCGCTTAAAAAAGGAACTCATAGAGTAACATGGAATCTAAGAACTTCTAAAGCGACAACAGTTAATGTTACTTCAGGTTCTGCAAATCGTCAAAGATGGGGTGGATCTAGAGGAATTATGACTAATGTTAATCCTGGAACTTATTCTGCAACACTTTTTAAAAGAGTGGGTGGTGATTTAACAAAATTATCTGATCCAGTTTCAATTACAGTAGAACGTATTAGAGAAAATATTCTTAAAAACCCTAATGCTGATAAACACGAACAATATAATACTGACTTAGCTGAATTAACAACATCAATTAATAAATCATCTCATGTTTTTACGAAAGCAATGTCACGTGTTGCTACTTATGAGAGAAATTTAAATCAAGTTAAAACAAATAAAGAAGAGCTTACTAAAGCAGTTTATCTATTAAGAGATAAAATGAATGTCTTGGATAGAGAATTTTCGGGAAGTGCTGCAAAAGCTGAAATTGGTGAAAAAGACAGACTGAACATAATGGACAGGCTAATGAAAGCTAGGGGAGGTTGGTATCCAAATTCATATGGACCTACAGAATTACACATGCAAAGTTTTGAAATAGCTAAGCAAATGTATGAAAGATCAAAACCTAAAATTGATAGTTTTGTTGAACAAGTGAGAGAGTTAGGAAAGTTACTTGAAGATGCGGGAGGTCCAATATATTTAGATTAGACTATTTAATATTTTTAAAAAAAACCTGTAGTTTTATATTGCAGGTTTTTTTTTGTTTAAAGAAGTATCGCTTCAAATTTTACATATTTTTCTTCAAACTTATTAATTTTAATTAGCTAGTCTTTGTAATTTTATTAAATATTCATTTTTATGCGGTAGTAATTTAAAATCCTTTAAAAAATGATTATATAAATTATAAACTAACTAAATATTCTAAACTATGAAAATCATTTTCCGTATAATTATTTTATCGGTTTTAACTCCTTTAATTGCTTTTTCACAATCCAACTTAGTTACAGGAACTGTCAACGATGAGTCTGGATTACCTCTTCCAGGGGTAACTGTTCAGGTAAAAGATTCAGATAATCTTGGTGCTGTAACTAACTTTGATGGTGTTTTTACAATAGCTATACCATCGGGTGCAAATCAATCACTAGTTTTATCCTATGTCGGATATGCAACTGAAGAAGTAGATGTCTCTGAACAATCAACATTTTCGTTAAATATGCAAGTTGATACTGACGAACTTGAAGAAGTAGTTGTTATTGGATATGGAACTGTTTTAAAGAAAGATATCTCAGGTTCTATATCATCAGTTTCAGTTAATGATGAGGTGGCAACCCAATCAAATTCTGTGGATCAACTTTTACAAGGTCGAGCATCAGGAGTACAAGTTATACAAAACAGTGCTGCTCCAGGTTCTGGAATTAGTGTTAAAATTAGAGGTACTAATAGTTTGAGAGGAAATAATGAACCTCTATATGTAATAGATGGTATTATTATTTCTTCTGCAGGTGAAGATGTTCTTCCAGTAGGTACAGGTAATACTGGTCAACAGACTCAAAATGGTTTAAATGGTATTAATCCACGTGATATAGAAAGTATTCAAGTTCTTAAAGATGCATCAGCAACTGCTATATATGGATCAAGAGGTGCTAATGGAGTTGTTTTAATTACTACTAAAAAAGGAACTAGTGGGAAAGCTAAAATAAGTGCTTTTCTTACAAATTCAGTGAGATCAGCAACTAATAAAATTGATGTATTAGATGCATTTGGTTTTGCTGAGTATATAAATGAATTAGATGGAATAAATGGTTTTCTACCTAGATACTCTTTCTCAGGCGATAGTATTTTTATAGGACGAGAAGGACAAGGACCCGTAAGACCTACCGATTTATACAACTGGCAAGATGAAATTTATGGAGATGGTTTTAGTCAGAAATTTGGAGCCTCTGCATCTGGTGGTGGAGAAAATGGTAATTATTACATTTCTGCAGGTTTTGATAATCAGCAAGGTGTCGTTAGAACTTCCACATTTAAAAGCAGTGATATTAGAATTAATTTAAACCAAAATCTTAACGAAAATCTAAAATTACAAGCACGTATTAGTGGTTTTATGAATAGTGGAAACTTCGCTGAAGGTGGAGATTTATTGGGGGGTGCTAATACAAGTTTTGTAAGAAACGTAATTTCATATAGACCAATTATCGACCATGATTTAGACGATGTTTATTCAGAAGGTAATTTTACTACGAATCCATTTGCTTGGCAAAAAGACTTTTCTGATATTTCTAAAGAAGTACGTTTTATAGGTTCTGTAGGTCTTACTTACAAGCTTCCAGTTAAGGGATTAAGCTATGAAATTAAATATGGAGGTAATATTAGAACAAAGGATAGAAGACGATTTTATGGACTCAGTACTTTCCAAGGTTTAAACTCCAATGGAACATTACAAATAAGTACTATAAACGCTAAAACACATCAGTTCAATAATATAGTTAGATTCAATAGAAAGTTTAACAGAAGACATAGAGTTAATGCAATGGTTGGTTTAACTTATGATGTTAGAGATGTAGAAAATAGTATTTATGCTGTTGAAGATTTTCTTACTATGCAATTTACAACCAATCAACCAGCTTATGGAAATGTTGTAACCAGACCATTAACATATGTAAAAGCTGATCAGCAGATATTTTCTATGTTAGGTCGTGTTAATTACACCTTTGATAATAAGTATATTTTAACAGCAACTGTTAGACGTGATGGAGTTTCAAAGTTTGCCGATAACAATCAATATGGTGTATTCCCGTCTATAGCTTTTGCTTGGAATGCTGGAAATGAAAGGTTTATTCAGAATTTAGATATTTTTGAAAGTTTAAAATTTAGAGCAGGATGGGGACAAATAGGTAATCATGGTATTGGTCCTTATGGATCTTTATCTAATTATGGAGTATCTAATCTGTACGGAAATGCAGACGGTGGCACAAATGTTCCAATAGCACTACAAAACTTATCTAATCCAGATTTAACATGGGAAACAACTGAACAATCAAATTTTGGTGTGGACTTTACTACATTAAATGGAGTTGTTTCGGGAAATATTGATGTTTATGACAAAATGACTAAAGATTTGTTGCAAAACTCTGAAATCCCTCCTTCATCTGGATTTACAAGTATTTTGGTAAATAAAGGAAATATAACGAACAAAGGAGTTGAACTAGCACTCAATATTACACCTATATCAACAGATGATGTTGAACTTAGTTTTGGTGGAAATATTTCATTTAATAAGACTCAAATTGTAAACCTAGAATCACAACCTTTACAAGGCTTTTATGAAAACGGTGTTTTAACCGATAGAAGATTCTATTTTGGAAATTCAATTAGTAGAGGCAATTATTTCAGATATCCTGCGAACGTATTTGTTGAAGGAGAAGAGTCTAGTCTTTTTTACGGATTTGAGACTGATGGAATATACCAAACAGAGGATACTGATCTAGTTGAAGGTGCTGTCGCTGGAGATGTTAGAAGAGTTGATCAATTGACCGAAGATACAGATGGAGATGGTATTTTAGATTCTGGAGATGGAATAATCGATGAAAAGGATAGAACATTTATTGGAAATCCAAATCCTGATTATGTGTATGGATTCAATTTTAATTTAAGATATAAAGGATGGAATATAAGTGCTTTGTTTAATGGAGTTTACGGAAATGATATAGCCAATGGAATGTTATTACAACTAGATAATGCAGAGGGTAGAGAATTTGCTAATATTATGCCTCGTGCCTATTATAACGCTTGGAGACCAGATAATCCGTCTAATACACATCCAAGAATTGGATACAGAACTGAGGGACAAATAGCTATAACCGATCGAATAATTGAAGACGGAAGTTATTTAAGATTAAATAATTTGACTATTGGATATGATATTCCAGTAAGTGAAAATAAATTTATAAATAACTTAAATGTTTACATAGCTGGTCAAAATTTATTTACCTGGACTAATTACAGTGGTTATGATCCTGAAGTTTCTACATTCTTATACACAGGTTTGATCAATGGAGTTGATTGGAATAGCGGTATTAATGCTAGAAATGTTTTGATGGGTGTTAACATTAAATTTTAAATTAGAAATTAGAAATAAAATAAAATAAAAAGTACAAGTATTAAAAATTAAAAATTATGAAAAATTTAAAAATTATATTATTAACGTTTATTGGATTGACTTTCTACACATGTGATTTAGAAGAAGATCCAATATTTCTAGATGCAGAAGCTACATATGCAGACCTTCAAGTTGCTAGGGGTGCTTTAGATGGGATATACCAACAATTAAGTTCATATATGGCTATGGAGCAACGTATTTTTGTTCTTAATGGTTTTTCAGGTTTATTTGTAACAAAAAAGAATGGAAACAGTAATAATAATGTAAACAATATTAATCTTTTCTCTTTAAAACCTACTTATGACAGAGATTCACAGAATATGTGGCAAGGTATGTATGCTGCAATTGGTAGGTGTAATGGAGCTATAGCTAATATCACAACTTATGATTCACCTACTGAAGCATCAGAATTAGGGTTTAATGATATTGCAGGACAAGCTTATTTTGTAAGAGCTTGGTCGTATTTAAATCTTGTACGTTTGTGGGAAGATATCCCTCTTTGGTTAGAACTTCCAGATAGTGATAATTTAGCCAAGCCAAAAACTTTAGCAAAAGATGTATATGCTCAAATTATATTAGATGCTCAAATGGCTACTGGTCTAATTAATGGAAATACTGGTGCAGGTTATCCAAAACAATATGCTGCAAATATGTTGTTAGCTAAAGTTTACATGACATTGGCTACAAATCCTAGTCTAAGAGCTGATGGAATTTCTGAAGCTCAATATTGGCAAATGGCTTATGATGAAGCTATTTTAGCATATGGTCAATACAGTTTAGTTGCTGATTATAGTTCTTTGTTTACAGATGAATTTGAAAACTCTACGGAATCAATCTTTGAATTACAATTAGCTCAAGATGCAGCGAATTCTCAAATGGGTAGAAATTTCACCCCTTTTAAGTATAAATTAGGTCAACATTTCGGTTGGTTACAGGTTAGTGCAGATGTTTTGTTAGACCATATGGCTACATATCCAGATGACCCAAGAATTGATGGCTCTTACATCTATGAATATAATAGAGCGGATAACGGAAATCTTATCCAACATTATCCTGCTATTACAAATAGAACCACTTTTACTAATGGACATCCGTTCTTATTTAAGTTTGTGGAAAAAGACACACAACATAGTAATCAATTTGGAGATCAAAATTTAATTATTTACAGATATGCAGATCTTTTACTTATGTTAGCAGAGATTTCTAATGAGTTACAAAATGATCAACAATTAGGCTATGTAACTGAAGTTTTAGATCGTGTTGGTATGTCAAACGATGCTTATCTTGGAGGGCAAAGTTCTTTTAGAGATGCCATTATGAATGAATATAGATATGAACTTATTGGAGAAGGTGAAGATGCTCATAACAATAGAAGAAGAGGATTTGATTATTTTTTGACAAATACCATAAACAAACATAATAATAATCCAATATTTTCACCCAACGTAGATTTGACTTTAAGTACTGATCCAAATCAGGTCATGAAGTTGCCAATTCCACTAACAGAAATTAATACCAATATATTAATTGATGATTAATTAGATTTTTACAATAAATTACTAAAAGGGACTTATATAGGTCCCTTTTTTTTATTGTAATGAAAAATGATTGTATTTTTGCCACGTTTAATCACAAACTATTTGTAGTAAATAATTATGGCAAAACTTCCTGTAAAGTATCAATTTTTAGATTTTTCTGACTATGGTCGCTCCTTAGGTCACTGGATTGCTAGTAAGCTTCAATACACAAAATTTACCGCAATTCATGTAACTTCCATGTTTGTAATTTCTGGACTCTTAGCAATAGCTTTTATGCTTAACGAATATTATGTTATGGCTGCATTTTTTATTATTTTAAAATCCGTTTTAGATGCAGCTGATGGTGAGTTATCAAGACTAAAAAAATCTCCATCTTATGTAGGCCGTTTTTATGACTCAATTGCAGATTTTTTACTTAATTTCTGTTTTTTATTCACTTTTTGGTATCTCTCTGAAATTTCCATAATCTATATGTTTATTGCTTTTTTTTGTATTCAACTTCAAGGGACTGTTTTTAATTATTATTATGTTATTCTAAGAAATTCTGTTGATGGAGATTCAACTAGCCGTATAGTCGAGGATTCCGCTCCAATAGCTCTCAAGGGAGAAAGTCAAAAGATGGTTAATATATTCTATAATATTTATGATGTATTATACATTACCTTTGATAAAATCATGTATTTTATGGACAAAGACGCAAGTAAATGTAAGCCATTTCCAAAGTGGTTTATGACATTAGTCTCTTTATATGGCCTTGGATTTCAGTTGCTAATAATGGCTATTATGTTAGTGTTTAATTTTGACTTGTATGTAATTCCTTTTTTTATTTTTTACTCTGTTTTTATAATTGTTTTTGTAGGACTAAGAAAATTATTTCTTTAAACAATAATAAGACTATTAACTTATTTTTCATACTGTTTGATTTATCCTCAATATTGATATAAAATTCCCCAAATATTTTACTATTCAAGTAAATTTCATTCTTAGATTGTTTTATATTTATAAGTATGAAAAATCAAATAATTATATTCTTTATATTTTTTTCTTTTTCAATTAGTTCTCAAGAAAATAATTTTATAGTTGGAGCTACTTTAAATTTCAATGAGTTAAACACTCAAAAATCTGATTTGTTTTTGAAAGATTTTACTTACCTAACTCCTGCTAATGCTGCTAAACAGACTGTAGTCCATCCAAAACCTAATACATGGAACTGGACTAAGATTGATCAAATGATAGATTTTGCTAAACTTCATGATTTAGACTTACGTATTCATGGACCTATTGGACCACAATCTTCTAAATGGGCTAAAGACGATTTAAGAACTAGTGATGAGTTAATGTTAAATTTGGTTGAATTTATGACAGAATCTTGTATTAAATTCTCAAAAGAACCATCTGTCAAATGGATGGATGTTGTTAATGAAACTATCTTACCAAGTGGAAAATGGCATGGACCTAAACTTGGAAATAATAAATGGGAAAATCCATGGTTAAAAATTGGTTTGGATGAAAATGAATTTCCTATATATATATTAAAGTCATTTGAAATTGCTACAAAACTTGCCCCTAATATAAGTTTAGTTTTTAATCAAAATGCAGGTTTTCAACCCCGTCTTTGGGATAAACTAAAAAAGAGCGTAAAATATATTAGATCTAAAGGTTATAGAGTTGATGGTATAGGCTGGCAAGGACATTTGCTTCTCAGTAAATCAACATATGGTATTGTAAATGATTTAGACAAGGGAATTGAGGATCTTTCAAATTTAATTGATTGGGCCCATGAAAATGACTTAGACTTTCATGTAACTGAATTAGATTATTTTGTAAAGGACAAATCTAATTTAAGTTATCATTTGTCAGAACAAAAAATGATATACTCTAGAATAATTAATTTACTTGAAGAGAAATCTAAAAATGGTCTTGTTACACTAAATTTTTGGGACATGGGTGAGCGATATAAAAAAGGAAAAGGTTATTTTCAATCTATTTACTCAAAAGAACTAAAGCCTAATCCGAGTTATGAATTATTAAATAATATTTTAAAATAAATAAAATGAGATTAAAATTATTTCTTATTACTTTTCTTACTGTCTTTTATATTTCAGCTCAAGAAGATTCTTCTTATAAATTGTATTTAGATAGTTCGAAATCCCATATTGATCGATTAAATGATTTAATGTCTAGGATGACCTTAGAAGATAAGGTTTATCAAATGAATCAATTTGTTGGACTTGATCATATGAGAAAAGCAGAAAAAGATTTATCACCTGAAGATTTGGTAAACAATGATGCTCAAGGTTTTTATAAAGGTGTATTTAGTAATGATGTTATGAAAATGACTCAGGAGGGTAAAATTGGTTCTTTTTTACATGTTTTAACTGCTGAGGAAGGAAATTTATTACAAGAACTTGCTAATGAATCAAGATTAAAAATACCTATTTTAATAGGAATCGATGCTATACATGGAAATGCACTTTTTAGTGGTGCTACTGTATATCCATCCCCAATTACCCTAGCATCAACATGGAGTGATGACTTTCTTTTTGATGTAGGAAGGCAAACAGCTCTTGAAATGAGAGCTACTGGCTCTCATTGGGCATTTACTCCTAACATTGATGTGTTAAGAGACCCCAGATGGGGTAGAGTAGGTGAAACTTTTGGAGAAGATCCATTTATGGTTGGAAATTTAGGAGCTTCAATGATTAATGGTTTTCAGCTAAATGATTTTACTGGCACAAATAAAGTTATAGCGTGTGCTAAACATATGATTGCCGGAAGTGAACCAATTAATGGTTTAAATGCATCACCAATGGATGTTTCGATGCGTACTTTAAAAGAAGTTTATTTACCTCCTTACAAAAAGGCAATTGACGCTGGTGTGTATTCTATCATGGCAGCACATAATGAACTAAATGGAGTTCCTTGTCACATGAGTAGTTGGTTAATGACTGATTTATTTCGTAAAGATTGGGGTTTTAAGGGATTTTATGTAAGCGACTGGATGGATATTGAAAGGATAGAAACTTTACATCATGTGGCCAGTAGTTTAAAAGAAGCATCTTACTTAGCAGTTAATGCAGGTATGGATATGCACATGCATGGTGTTGATTTCCCTGAAGCAGTAATTGAATTGGTTAAAGAAGGAACACTTCCAATTTCTAGAGTCAACGAAGCATGTTCAAAAATTTTGATGGCTAAATTTAAATTAGGATTATTTGAAAATAGATTTGTTGATATTGAAAAAATACCTGAAAATATTTTTACTCCTGAACATAAGTTTACTGCATTAGAAACTGCTAGAAAAGGGATTGTATTGTTAAAGAACTCTAATTTATTACCACTAAATAAAGTTAAAAAATCAAAAAAGATTTTAGTTACTGGACCTAATGCAAATAATCAATCAATATTAGGTGATTGGCATGCTGCACAACCAGATGAAAATGTAACTACAATTTTTGAAGGAATAAAAGATTTAGGAGAATCAAAAGGATATGATGTGTCATTTTTTGACTCTGGAGATAATATTAGAAAAATATCCAATAAAAATATTCAAAATACTGTAGATGCATCCAAAGATGCAGATTATGTTATTGTCGTTGTAGGAGATAATTCAATGAGGTATAAATGGAAGGATAAAACTGCGGGCGAAAATATGGCTAGAGCTGAACTAAATTTAGCTGGAAAACAATTAGAGCTAGTACGTTCTTTAAAGGAAATTAATAACAATGTTATTGTAGTGTATGTTAATGGTAAACCAATTAGTGAGCCTTGGATCCAAAATAATATTCCATCCATTATAGAAGCTTGGGAGCCTGGAAATCTAGGAGGCAAGGCTGTTGCAGAAATTATTTTTGGAGATATTAATCCTAGTGGTAAATTACCCTTAACTGTTCCAAGAAGCGTTGGACAACTTCAAATGATTTATAATCATAAGCCTTCCCAATATTTTCATAAATATGCATTTGAAAAAAACAAACCACTTTATGAATTTGGGTATGGTTTAAGTTATACAAAGTTTAAATATTCTAATCCAAAACTTTTAAATACCAGCTTTGACGATGACTCTAATATTAAAGTTGAAGTTGCAGTAACTAATATTGGTGAAATGGATGGAGATGAAGTTGTTCAACTTTACATTAGAGATAACGTTAGTTCTGCTACCAGACCTGTTAAAGAACTTAAAGGTTATAAGAGGATTAATTTAAAGGTTGGTGAGACAAAAAATGTAGTTTTTGAAATTACACCCGAATCTTTAGCCTTTTATGACATTGACATGAATTATGTTGTGGAACCTGGAACTTTTAAGATTATGACAGGCTCATCATCTCATTTCAAATCCCTGAAAACTGTTGAGTTAACTATTGAAAATAAAATTAACTTATATAATTAAACACTTTTATGAAACTATACAAATTACTAATAATCATTATTCCATTTTTTTGTTTGTCAGTTTATGCTAATAATGATAACAAAAAAGAAAATATCATTTTTATTATTGTTGACGATCTTAGAGACCTTGACATGGCAGATAATCAACTGCAAATTTTAACCCCTAACATTGATAAACTAAAGAAAAGTGGGGTAACTTTTAAAAATTCATTTACAAATAATCCAGTGTGTGGAGCTTCAAGAGCTAGTTTACTTACAGGTTTAAGGCCAACTAAAAATAGATTTACTACTTTCCACACAAAAATTAACGAAGATGCTCCAAATTCTTTAACTATTGCATCACATCTTAAAAACAACGGGTATAGGACAATTAGTAATGGGAAAATATCTCATCATGCAAGGGATGCAGCCTATGGTTGGGACGATATTTTTAGAGGGACAAGAAATAATCCTAAAGATTATAAAGATCCAATTAATATAAAAAACTTAAAAAATAATTTTGGTCCTGCTTCTGAATTTGTATATACCGATGATAACGATTATTCAGATGGAAAGGTAGCTCAAAAGACCATTAGAGATATAAAATCAATTAATCAAAGTGATAAGCCTTTTTTTATCGCTGTTGGGTTTCAAAAACCTCATTTACCGTTTGTAGCTCCAAAAAAATACTGGGACTTGTACGATAAAGATGATATTGTTTTACCTCTTAATAATTTTTTTCCTCCAAATGCTCCTCAAAAAGCAAATTATTTTTACGAATTAAGAAAGTTTACTGATATTCCTGAAAAGGGTGCTATTTCTGATGATAAAGCAAAAGAGTTAATTCACGCATATTACGCCTGTGTAAGTTATATAGATGCACAGATAGGACTTATTTTAGATGAGTTAAAGAGTCAGGGTTTAAGTAATAATACAACAGTTGTATTGACTAGTGATCACGGCTTTAGTCTTTCAGAGCATGGAAGGTGGACAAAGCATAACTTGTTTCAATACGAACTAAAAATCCCAATGATTATTAGTTCACCTAAATACAAAAAGAACAAAACTAGTGAATCCTTTGTTGAATTAATCGATTTGTATGCTACATTTTGTGATTTAGCAGAAATAGAAACTCCTGATTTTGTTCAAGGAAAGTCCTTGGTAAGTAATTTAAAAAACCCTAATAAAGTTAGCAGTGAGATAGCTTTTTCGATTTGGAGAAATGGTGAAACATTAATTTCAAATAAGTACTATTATACTGAATGGAAAAGAAAAGGATCTGTAATAGATAGAATGCTATATGATATAGAAAATGACAAACTTCAAATGAACAATATTGCTGAAATAAGATCAAATAAATCTATAGTTGATAGTCTTAGCCTTATATTAAATAAGCATATAAAGTCAAAAAAGTAAAATGAAAATTGTAACTGAGTTTTTATTAATATTTTTTATTAGCTATTTATCTAGTTATTCACAGTTACAATTAAGTGATGATAAAATTAATGTATTTATTCTAGCTGGTCAATCTAACATGGCAGGAGCTGCAAATGCAAATAAGCTAAGTCTTACAGATATAAAAGATTTAGAAAATGCTCAAAAAAACATTTCGTTCGTTAATAATGGTAATAAATCTGTTCCCTTAAACGTGACAATACCTCCAGAGTGGAAAAGAAAAAAATTCCAAGTTGATAGCTGTTTTGGTCCGGAAATATTTTTTGGGATTGAATTATCAAAAAAACATCCTAATAAAAAGTTTTTATTTATTAAAAGATCCAAAGGAGGATCTTCTTTATATGGTTCTTGGAATTCAAACTGGACTAAGGAAAAGGCAAAATATATAGGTGAGTTAAATAAACCGAAACTTTTTTATGAGTTAATAAATGATGTGCAAAAGGAATTATCTAAATATGATAAATCAGATTATCAAATTATGGGTATGTTATGGGTTCAAGGTGAATCTGATAGTGGTCAAAAATGGGGTCCTTTACCTTCAGATACTTATGCTGATAATTTAAAAAATCTAATTAATAATTCAAGATCTATATTCAAATCTTCAAAGCTGCCATTTATGATATTACAGGTTGGAAGTAAAAAAATAGGTAATGCAATGAAACAAGTTTCTGAAGAATTAAAAAATGTTACTTTTATTGCACAAAATAAAGATATATCTTCTTTTAACTACTTACCTAGACTTGAAGATAATATTCATTATAATTATTTTGGAATGAAAAAAATAGGAATTTTATTTTCAAATAATTTCAATAAATTAAATAATAACAATAATTAATAAATTAAAACTATGAAAAACTCAATTAAAATCTTTTTGCTATTACTTTTATTCTCGTTGAATTCAAATGCTCAAAATAACTATCAAATAAAAAAAGCTACTATGTTTTCTGAACATGCTGCAACACAGTTAGAATTGTCAGATGAAGATCAAAAGTTTATATATGATACATACATAGCTAAATTCATGAATGATAGAGAAAACATTTTTGGAAAAGATTTATCTAACGAAGAAAAAAAAGCTGTTTACAAAGCTTCTAGCAAGAAACTTAGACAATCTATGAAAGTTAGATTTGATCAGCCTACCACAGCTGCAATAATGAAAGCTGTATTAGAACTTCAGAAAAAAAACCAATAATTTTTTGAGATATATCTTTTATATATCTCTGTTTTTTTTAAACTCAATAATTTCCCAAACTTCATCTGAAGAGATTGTGAATTTGATGGGTAGAGGTATAAATATGGGTAATGTATTGTCTGCCCCCTCCGAAGGGAACTGGGCTCATGCTGTTTACGAAGACTATTTTGTTCAATTATCTGAAGCTGGCTTTACTAATGTTAGAATTCCTGTAGATTTCTATAGTGGAGGTTTTCTTAACCTTGATTATAGCTTGAATGGATCTCAAAGGTCCAGTATTAATATTGATGATTGTGCTAATAATAATTGTTTTTCTTCTGAAGCAAATACGGCCTCTGATTACAATGGCACTTTAGAAGATTATCAGGTTAACGAGGAATATTTAGATAGAGTGCAACAAATTGTTGACTGGGCATTAACTCATAACATAATTGTTATTTTAGATTTTCATGGAAATAATCTTAAACAAGAATTTGTATATACATTTCAAAATGAACAAATAAATGGAGTTAATTACTATACAAATCCAACTTCAGCTAAAAGGTTAGCAGATATTAATAGATTTAAAGCCATTTGGAGAGATATAGCAAATAGATTCAAGGATTATTCTACAAGTAGTTTAGTTTTTGATTTAATTAATGAACCTTACTTCTCAGTTTCTGCAGACGAAATGAATGACTTAAACTTAAGTTTAATTGAAATTATTAGAACCTCAGGATCTAATAATTTAACTAGAGGAATAATCATAAATGGAGGAGGAGCTTCTAGCTGGCAAGTACCATTTGAAATTAGTTCTGAGGTTCTTAGTTCAGATGATTACTTGATTGCAACTTTCCATTATTACCAACCGTTTAATTTTACTGCATCATCAAGAGAACAATATAATAATTTTGTTTTTTCTGACGATCAAAAAGATTTAATCACTGAGAGATTTAGTCAGCTAAAAACTTGGTCTGAAGATAATGATATCCCAATGTATCTTGGTGAGTTTGGTGCTGATAATGAAAATGGTGTTAATTACTCTCAAGGGTCTGTTGGTGAGTTTGGAGGTCCATTTAACTTAGACCGTGTTGAATATCATAGATTTATAGCTGAAGAAGCTATTGCTAATAATTTCGCATTCTCAGCCTGGTGTGCAGGTAATAAATCTACCAAAACTATTAGTCTTAGAAATGATAACCCAAATAATAGTAGTATAAACCCGTATACAAATGAGATAATTAATGAGAATTGGATTGATGATGTTAAAGATGCTTTAATTGGATGTCCTGATAGTGAGCTTATTCAAAACCCAAATTTTGATTGTATAGATATAAATAATAGCTGGAGTTTAAATACCTATGGTGGTGCTAACGCTGAATATACAGATGCTTTTGAGCAGTCTTTTGAAGAGTCGTCATCTTTTATAGATGTTCAAAATTTAGCAACAAATAATTCTGGTTTTAATAAAGTTATATTAAATAACACAAATTATGATGAAGACTTAAATGGTAAAACAATTAATATTCAATTTTACGCTAAAACCTCTGCAGAATTCCCAGCTTCATCTTTTAAATTAAGGATTAAAAAGGGTAGTACAGGTAATAATTATTCAGTTTCAAATGAAATTTTTTTAAATGATCAATATGAACTAAAAGAAGTTGAATTTGATATAGAGGAATATTATGATGTATTTAAATTTCAACTTATGTGTGGTAATGAACTTGGTCACTATTATTTTGACAACTTCAATGTTACTATCAATGATAGTAATATGTCAGTCGAAGAAAGTTTTGATGATATTATAAAAGTTTATCCTAATCCGACTACCGGCTTAATTAACTTAAATTTCATTAACATTAGTAGTATTAATTTTGATGTATTTTCAATTAATGGAAAATTAATAAAAAGATATATTGATTATAAAAACAGTCGATTAGATTTCAGTAATCAAGATAAAGGGGTGTATTTTATCCAGTTTTATGTTGATAATAAAGTCATAGTTAAAAAAATCATAAAGAAGTAACTTTATCCTATTTCTTAGAATTCATTTCTTTATAAACACGCTTGATTCTTGTGTCTGTCATCTTTCTCATTTCTTCCAGGCTCATATCATCTTTATACTTTGATTGGAGTTTTTTTAGCTTTCCTTTTAAATCTTCAGTAATATCACTGTAGCCATCTTTTCCATAAAGATTATTTAGTTCATCTTTGTCATTATCCAAATCAAAAAGCTCCCATTCGTTCATATTGTAATAATAATGAATTAGCTTATATCTTTCTGTTCTTACTCCATAATGAGGTTGTACTTTGTGCCAAAAAGGATATTCATAATAGTGATAATAAACAGCATCTCTTTTAGCATATTTTTTATCAAAAAGCTGTTTTTTAAAGCTTTCTCCTTGCATATCTTTAGGAGCTTTGATTCCAGCTAAATCTAACAAGGTGGGAGCAAAGTCAACATTAACGATAAGCTCATTATTTATACTTTTTGGCTTAATTTTTTTCGGATATTTAATCATAAATGGCATTCTAAATGAAGGTTCATACATCCATCTTTTATCAAACCAACCATGTTCTCCAAGGTAGAAACCTTGATCAGAGGTGTAAATTACTATGGTGTTTTCATCTAAATTGTTTTCTTTTAAATAATCTAACATTTTACCGACAGATTCATCGACTCCAGCTACACATCTTAGGTAGTCCTTGATATATCTTTGGTATTTCCATTTTTTTAAATCTAATCCTTGTAATGTGTCGTTAGGGGTCCAAAACTCACCATTATTACCAAATCTATTCCATTTTCCTAATTCTCTTTGAGATAAGCCTTTTGGTGGTGTTAGTTTTAGGTCTTTTCTATTCATATGATTTTCTATCTCAAGCATGTTTTCAGATGCAGCTAACCTACCTTCGTAGTCATCATTAAATGTTTCTGGATATGGCAAATCATCAGTAAATAGTGAGTTAAACTTACTGTTTGGTGTCCATGGTCTATGAGGTGCTTTGAATTGATACATTAGCATGAAAGGCTTGTTTTTATCCCTCTCTTTGTCAAGCCAGTTTAAAGCATCATAAGCTACCTGCTCTGTTGAATGTCTTTTGGTTTCTCTGATAGTATCTTTACCATTTTCTAAAAATACAGTGTTATAATACGTTCCTTGTCCGCCGTGATTTATCATTACTTTTGAATAATCAAAACCTGTTGGAGTAGTTCCAAGATGCCATTTTCCAATTACAGCAGTTTGATAGCCATTTTTTTGTAAAATTTTTGGAAAAGTTTGCTGAGTTCCATCAAAATCTCCTCCTCCTTCATTTTTATAAAAACCATTAATATGTGCATATTTTCCAGTAAGAATAGCAGCTCTACTCGGACCACAGATACTATTGGTGTTGAAGGTTTTATTCATTAACATACCTTCATGTGCAATTCTATCAATATTTGGAGTTGGTGCAGATTTGGCTAGCCAATCGTTGTAAGCACTAACAGCACTGACTGCATGATCGTCTGACATTATAAATACAATGTTGGGTGGTTTATCTTCTTTGTTAGAAGATTCTACATTAAAAATAAATATTATAGATATTGATATAGCTATCAATATGTTTTTGGAGTTTAAAATTTGATTTTTCAAAAGTCTTAGATGTATTGTTCTTAATTTATAAAATTAATATTTTTATATATAAATTTTAATTATTTAAATGAAAGTATTGAAGCTATTACATTCAATAATCATCAATATTTTTAAAATAACTTCAAATATTACATTAATGAGTCAGTATCTTGTAATATTTATGTTGTTAATTATTTATTTTTATATAAGATGAATTTAATAAAGTTTTTACCACTATTGTTGATCAATTTTTTTGTCTTATCGCAGGAAAATAAAACTCAGCCTAATTTTTTATTTATTCTAGTAGATGATCTTCCATATGATGCTAATGGATTTTCTGGAAGATATCCATTTTTAAAAACACCCAATATAGATAGATTAGCTAATGAAGGAGTAAATGTGGAGAATTTTTTTGTTACACAATCTATATGCTCTCCTTCTAGAGCTAGTTTTTTAAATGGAACATATCCACATATTCACGGCGTCAATCAAAATAACCGTCATGTAGATCCAAATTGGAATAAATTTCCCTCTTATGCCACTCACTTGCAAAAGCAAGGCTATCAATCAGCGCATATTGGTAAAATTCACATGGCACACAGTAAAGGAAAAAAACATATAAGACCTGGGTTTGACTACTGGTATAGTTTCAATGGTCAAGGTGATTACTTTAATCCAGAAGTCAATGATAACGGATTAGAGTATCAAGAAAAGGGTTATATAACCGATATTTTAACTGATAAAACTGTTGATTGGTTAATAAATAAAAGAGAAAGCAAAAAACCATTTGTTTTAAATTTATGGCACAAAGCCGTACATGAAAAACACCTACCAGCACCCAGACATAAAAAATTATATATAGGTGAGAATCTTCCAAAACCACCATTTGATACACATAAAGAAACTTTTGATGGTAAACCAGAGTGGCAAAGGAAAAAAACATATGGTGCTAAATGGAAAAATTATTTACCCATTCCAAAAAAATTAGAAGAACTTAAGTGGCCAATTAGATATCAAAAAAACATTAAATTACTAAGGAGTTTGGCTGCTGTAGACGAGTCAATAGGAACTGTTTTGAAAACTTTAGAAGAGTTAGGTGAGTTAGAAAATACTGTAGTGATTTTTAGTAGTGATAATGGATATTTTATGGGCGAACATACTTTTAAAGACAAAAGATTAGCTTACGAAAATTCTATGAGAGTACCAATGCTAATTCGTTATCCAAAGTATTTTAAGGGTCAATCAGTTGTTAGTAATCAATGTTTAAACATAGATGTAGCTCCCACAATTTTAGATATAGCTGGAATTGAAAAACCAGATTATATGCAAGGAGAATCTATGTTGGATTTATTAATTGGTAAGTCTGATTCTGATTGGAGGAAGTCATTTTTATTTGAATACTACAGAGATTCTGAGTGGCCTCATGCAGGCCCAAATCAAGTTGCAGTCAGAACTATGGAATTTAAATTAGTTGAATCATTTATTGAAAATGATATTGATGAATTATATGATCTAGTAAATGACCCTGGTGAAATGAATAATTTAATAAATGATTCTAGATTCGATGAAAAAGAAAATGAATTACGACTAGAATCTTTAAGGCTTCAAAAAAAATATAAATATAATCCAGACAGAGATTGGCATTTGAGAACAATAGTAAAAAATAGAAAATTTAACAATTGAAGAAAATAATTTTAATACAAGATAAATGCGTTTAAAATTTACATTTTTAATATTTTTTTTAGCAACAATTTGTTTTTCTCAGAAAAATATTAAGAAGCCTAACGTTTTATTGTTATATATGGATGACTTAAGGCCTGAGTTAAACTCTTATGGTGCGACTCATATTTATAGTCCTAACATAGATAAATTGTCTAAAATTGGTGTTCAATTTAATGAAGCCTATGCAAATGTTGCAGTCTGTGGTGCTTCAAGGGCAAGTATGCTTACTGGTATTTATCCAAGTAGAAATTATTTTGTAGATTATAAAACTAGGGTAGATGTAGAAAAAAAAGAAATTGTTTCACTCCCAAAACATTTGAAAAATAATGGATATACAACTATATCTAATGGAAAAATATATCATTTTTTAGATGATAAATGGGAAGATTGGGATGAGGTATGGAGGCCATATGCTTTTGAAGGTCCAAAAGAAATTAAACCTATTGATTGGTGGGAATCTTTATGGAAAGATTACCAGACTAATGAAAATAAAAACTTAGAAAATCTAACTGGAAAGGGTCCTGCTTTTGAGAAAGCTGTAGTAGATGATAGTGTTTTAATTGATGGATTATTAACTAATAAGGTAATTAGAGATATTAAAAGATTAAAAAATGAATCCTCTCCATTTTTTCTAACAGCTGGTTTTATTTCAAATCACTTGCCATTTATAGCTCCAAAAAGATTTTGGGATATGTATGATTATGAATCAATTAAATTACCTAAAAATGATATTCCTCCGTTAAATTCACCTTCCATTTCAATAAGTAACAATAGCGAGTTAATTAATGGTTATTTAGGAATTCCTAAAAAAGGAGATTTAAGTGAAGATTTGTCTAAAAAACTTAAGCATGGATATTATGCAACTGTTTCTTACGTTGATTATTTAGTTGGAAAAATTATTATTACACTAGAGGAGGAAGAGCTTTTAGAAAATACTATTATAATATTTGTTTCCGATCATGGTTTTAACTTAAAGGAACATTCTCAGTGGGGGAAATATACAAGTCATAGAATTTCTGGAAGGGTTCCTCTTATAATTTATGATCCAAAGACAAAGTCATCTATTAATTCTAATTCTCTTGTTGAACTGGTTGATATTTATCCAACAGTTTTAGATCTCTTGGGATTAGAAAGTCCAGATCACGTTTTGGATGGAAAAAGTCTTGTAAATATTCTTAAAGACCCTATGTTTGAAAATAAAAGTCATGTTTTTATGAAAAATGCAAAAGGCTACACTATTAAAACAACTGATTTCTCTTACACAGAATATCTGAATCTTAAAAATAATCGTCCACTCATTGGAAATATGTTATTTGATCACAATAACGATAAGGACGAAACTATTAACCTATCAAATGACATTAGATATAAAAATGTAGTAGATTCCTTAAGTAGTTTATTACAGAGTAGATACCGCTTTAATATAAATGGATTATGAAATTAAATTTAATTACAGTACTTATTTTTCTTCTTTCTTTATCAAGTTTCTCTAATAAAAATAAGAAAGAAAGTAGCCCAAATTTTATTATAATTTTGGTTGATGATCAAGGTTGGAACGGAACCTCGGTTCAAATGATGGATAATGAAATCAATTCTAAAAGTGATTTTTATCAAACTCCAAATATTGAAAAATTAGCAAAAAAAGGAATTCGATTTTCTAGTGCTTATGCTAGTGCTCCTGTATGTGCTCCTTCTAGATATAGTATACAATTCGGTCAAACTCCAGCAAGATTAAAAATGATTAGAGTAGGTATGAATACTTCTCACATTAATCACTCAACTGATTTTACTATTCCTAAACAATTAAAGTCAATAAACCCTGATTATGTAACTGCGCATTTTGGTAAGTGGGGTATGGGTTCAAGTCCTTCAGTTCTTGGTTATGATGAGAGTGATGGGGCTACTGGAAATAAAGATGGTGTTTTTACTCAAAAACCTCAGGGAGTGCAATGGGAAAATACAATTAATGAAGATCCAAAAAAAATGTTTAGTATAACAAAAAATGCGATCGAATTTATTGATAGACAAACTAAATCAAATAATCCGTTTTTTTTACAGCTTAGTCATTATGCGGTCCATTCTAATGTTTTAATGAGAGAAAAAACACTAAAAAAATATAAGAATACTCCAAAGGGAAAATATCAAAAACACACAGGTTTTGCTGCAATGACAGAAGATTTAGATGATAGCTTGGGCTTACTATTTGATAAAATTGAAGAGTTAGGTATTGAAGAAAATACATATATTATTTACACCTCTGATAATGGTTCTGTTCCAGTTATGCCACCCAAAAGGTTTTACAAAGAGAGTTTTAATTACCCACTTAGTAGAGGTAAGTGGGATGCAACAGAAGGTGGAATTAGAGTTCCATTTATTGTAACTGGGCCAGGTATAGAAAAAAATGTAGAATCAAAATCGGTAATTTCATTTAGTGATATTTTACCTACTATAATTGATCTAGCAGGAAAAAAAATCAAAAATGACAAGTTTCTAGATGGTGGGAGTTTAAAAAATGTTTTAAAAAATCATAAAAAAACTAAAGTAAATAGAAATACAGATGGTTTATTTTTTCATGTACCTTATGAAAACGGTATCGCTTTAAAAAGAGCTCACTCAGCAGTTATTTTAGAAAATTTTAAACTTATGAAATTCTATGACAATGGTCAATTAATGTTATTTGATTTAGATAAAGATTTATCTGAAAAAAATGATCTATCATCTTTTGATATAAATAAAGCTTTGGAACTAGAGTTATTGTTAGATAATTATTTAAAACAGGTTGGTGCTCCAAAATGGAAACCAGGTATTCATTGGCGTAATAAGCCGATAAAACTAATAAATTCTTTTCATTGATTTTTTGTTTCAATAACAGCATCAGTATCTTCATTTTTGCTATTTTTTTACTCAAAATTTACATTAATCTGTTAATTCCCAGTAGTTTATTTTTTTTTAATAGCCCTAATTTTGTTATATTGTAATCTTATTTCAAAAATAAATTACACAAATAACTATTATTAACCTAAAATTAAATTATGAAAAAAATTACTCAAAATTTAACTAATGTAAAAGCCTGGCAAAGTACAATTTTTGCTTTCATGTTTTTGTTTAGTTTAACTATTAACTCTCAGGAAGTAGGGCAGGAGTATCTGGTAAATCCAGGTATTAATACTGCTACTGGAGCAAATTCTACAACACCAGAAACTGGTGTAGATGGTGGTGGAAATTTCCCAGCCAATCTAGGTGGTTGGACAAATGGAACCGGTGGAGCTTACGCTTCAGCTAGTACAGCAAATGGAGATTGTCATTCTGCAGATAGAATGTTTAAATTTTTTAAAGTTGGTGGACCTGATGGACAATATGTTAATCAGACTATAACTGCTCTTCCAGCTGGAAACTACAACTGGAGTTTCTATTCTCAATGGGGTGATTCAGGTCACGCAAATGGACCAACAGGAACAACACCTGGAAATTTACCTTCATGGAGTGCAGAGGGAGATAACCAACCTAAATTTACTATTTTAGTTCAAGATGCAGATGGTGCTTGGGTTGCTGATCAAGCAACTGTTATGACTGAGCCTTCTACTGTTTTAACTTGGGTTCAAGACTCAGGTACATGGACTAATACTGAAACAAGAGATGTTAGAATTAAGTTCGCTAAAAATGGTGGTACTGCTGCAGGCGGTGGAAGTAACACAGATAAGCTTATGTATGTTGATGATGCAAGTTTAACTTACGCAAGTGCATTGAGTTCTTCAGCTGTAGATTCTTTTCCATACTGTACAAGTTTTGATACAGACTTAGGAGATTGGACAACTGAAATAGTATCAG
>Ga0257114_1000787_pt1 | contig 24161 bp, 18 predicted proteins | sample SI112_10mmetaG_FD_190149 | JGI IMG/M metagenome (GOLD analysis project Ga0257114, IMG submission 190149) | Marine microbial communities from Saanich Inlet, British Columbia, Canada - SI112_10m | ecosystem: Environmental > Aquatic > Marine > Inlet | place: Canada: British Columbia | collected...
ACTCCGTGCAACGCGCCAGACGCTTACTCGACCGCCTTCGTCACCGATGACGACCATCCACGGTGACGCGGCGGTCAGGCGCTCGCCCGATCGAAGCGAGATCGGCGTTGGACTCCACGCCACGTGCGTCACCGCCCCGTCGCCGCTCGCGCGCCAACTGGATGTTGCTTCTAATGTATCGCTATCGTGTACGCGCAAAAAACCATCCCGCGTGACGACAGCGACGAGGCCACCCATCGGAGAATGCGCCACTTTGACCACGGCGCCCGAGCGCACGACGTCTACGCCTCGCATCGTCGCGATGACGCCTGAATGATCGCTGTTTTCCAAGAGAGGTTTCCCAGCCCCGCTCGGGGACGCTCGAATGGACCACACACGCAACACACCGTCATCGCAACCCGTCACGGCGACGTTACGCGAACCAGGATGAGGATGCCAGGAGAAGGACGAGATTCGGCTTGAGTGTGCGTCGTACCACTTACACAAGCGTCCGCTCACGGAGCTCCACACGAGAAGTCTGTTCAGAGATCTCGACGCGCCTTTCAACGCGGACATTGCCGTCGAAGTGACGATGAGACGACCGCAGGAGAGGTAGTTCACGTCGATGATGGCGCCTGATTTCCAGCGAAGCGTGTGCAGGCACTCGCCCGCCGTCTCCGTCGCTTCTGCGACGAGATCCCACACTCGTCCATCGCCATCGCGAGAGCCGCTGGTGAGCTGCGCGCGACCACGCGTTGGATGAAACGCTAAACACGTTATCTCGCGTTTATGCGCGTTCAGTCCGGCAGGGATGACCAGCTCTAGCGTGGCGTGCGCGACGTCCCAGACGCAAATCGAGCCGTCACTCGCGCCCGCGGCAACGAACTCACCGGTACGATCAAAGTCGATCGCGGTCACGTTGACAGACTGAGAGAATCCAACAAGTGCGTTTGTCGACGCCACTGACGCGCTTGGGGCGCCTCGTTCGGTTAAATTAAATGTCCAAATACTCACGAAACCGTTCACGCCGGCGACGACGAGCTCGCCGTCGCCTTCTGGCGACCATTTCAACTCACTCACCGCGTGAGGTAACTTTGTCGAGTACAAGCACTCACCTTGAGGAACGCTAAATAACTTCAAGTTGTTATCCTCACCGATTGTGGCGACGTACGCGTTCGTCGTTTCCGCGTCGCCGCGCTCAACATTCGTCGAAGAAGGCTTCATCGCCAGACCGATAACGGGACCTCGATGCGCTTGCATGGACGCTACTCTGTCTTCGCGAAGCATCTTCGCCTCCACGCGCGCCAAACCTTCTATCAAAACGCTTGAGAACTCTTCGTCGTCATCGCTTGAGGTCGCTCGATCGACGCATTCGCGATAAAGCTCGGCGGCGCGGGACCACGCGCCGAGCGCCTCGAGCGCGCGTCCCTTCAAAATCCAAGGAGGAAACCACAGAGCGCGAACGCCGATGGCGCGATCGGCATCATCACACGCTTCTCGCCAGCGATCGAGTTTGGCGTACGCCATCCCTCGAGCGTGGTACAACTCGGCGTATTCCGCCGTTCCGTCCACTTTCGCGTACGCCGCCGCCGCCGTGTAACATTCAATCGCCTTCTCATACTCCCCAGCCTCGTACCGCGCGTCACCGATCGCCTTCAAATCCCCACCCATTGTGATCGAAGCGCCGTCTTCGCCTTGGCGTATCTCCAACGCGACCTCGACCTCGACCTCGTCTCTTCGGCGCGCGTCCCGCTCGCGCGTTTCGTCTCCCCTCGTCCCCGACCCGAATGCCGCGGTCCCCATCGTCGCCAACGCCGCGCGTTCGCGCTCAAACTTTGTCGTTATCGTTTCGTACGCGCGCTGTATCGCGCGGAACGCCTCGACGTCGCCCCCGGGCTTATCCGGGTGGTGCGCTCGTGCGAGCGTTTTATACGCAGCCTTCACATCGCGTTCGGACGCGCCTACGTCGAGACGGAGCGCGCTGAACGCGCTCGCGAGCGCTCGGCGCGCGCGTCGACGATTGTCCGACATCACGCGCGCGACCGGTCGCCTTCGCGCGCGCCGAGGGCGTCGTGGTGTGCTCGGCGTGCTCGGTGAAAAAAAGCGTTTCTGCCAGACGGACGTTTTTTGAGCTCGAGACTCGGGGAGTGAATAAAAATGGAATTAGGGTCGATTTGTGTTATTAAAAGCGAGTCGAGTCGGTCGTCGAGAGTTTCCGTGGAGTTTCGTTCCATCGTCTTCCGTGATCGCGGTTTTCGCGAGATGAAGAAGTGCGTGGACGAGTGACGAGCGAGCTGGCGTTCGCGCGACTAGCGCATGAACGTCGCCGCCATGTCGTAGCCCAGAACAGCGTTCATGAAAGCTCGGTGATCCGGGACGAAGTTCGTCATCTTACGGTTATCGACGAAGTTTCTGAACGCCTCCATGACTTTGTCCGGAGCGCTGCCGTAGACGTCCTGGACGGCGCGCCACGCGTTATCGCTCGGAGCGACGGCGAGCACGGCGCTGCGCATCTTAGCCATGGTAACGTTGTCCGCCTCCTTGTGCACAACCTTCTTCGGAACCGCCTTCGAGGACGGACCACCGAACGGTCGCGCCTTGCCCGGCGACAGTTGAGCGCTCTTTTCCTTCTTCTTGTCCTCCTTGAGTTGCGCGGCGGCGATCTTGGTGGCTTCCCACGCGCGCTTCTCGTCGAGCAAACGCTGACGCTTGGCTTCACGAGCGGCGAGGGCGATGGCCTTTTGTTCAGCTTTGTACGCATCACGCTTGATGGCGTACGCCTGCGCTTCCTTCTCCGCCATGTCGTCGTACTTTTTGCGTTGCTGCGGCGTGCAAGCCTTCCACGCCGCGCCGAGCTGCGCGGCTTGATCGCGGAAAGACACGGCGTCGGGCGTGTTCGCCTTCGGTCTGAACGTCTTGTCGCGATATTCTTGCGCCCAAATGATGTAACTCGAACGGTTCTTGCGCGGGGCGTTCTTGTCCTTTTTGCGACGCTTGCGGTTACCATCCTTGTCGAATCGCAACGGCGGCTCCTCCTTCTCATCCGGAAGCGGCACGTAGTTCTGCATCTCGCGGTAGTATCGCGCCTTATCCTCGTCGGAAACGCGTTGACACTCATCTCGCTCGCTCTGCGTCACCGTCTTCCACTTCGCCGCGAGCTCCTTGGTCACGTCCGTGACGCTCCACGACGGATTCTTCTTTTGCGTCGCGTCTCTGTGCCTGTTCAAAAACACCAAATACGCCGACATCGCCCGCTTCGGCTTGTCCTTGTCCCGACGTTTCTTTCGCGGTTTCTTTTCCAACGTCTGCATCCCGACCGTCACCATCGTTCGCGTTCGTTCGCGCGCGTCTGCGTTCCCCTGCGCGCGTCGCGCGCGTCTTCGTCAGTCCCTCGCGCTTCAAAAAACCGTTTCAAACCGACATTCGTCCGTTGGCGCCCGCACCAATCCTCTCTCGCGCGCGACGCCGCGCGACGCCGCGACGCCCGTCGTCGCGCGTCCGCGCATCCACCGTCGTCGTCCTCGTCCTCGTCGTCCTCGTCGTCGTCGTCGCGCGCCGTCGTCCCGCGCGTCGTCGTCGTCGTCGTCGTCGCCCCGTCGTCGTCGCGATTCGCGCCCGTCGTCGTCGCGATTCGCGTCGTCGCCGATCGTCGTCGCGATTCGCGTCGTCGTCGTCGTCGCGCGCGACGCCCCGCGTCGCCCGCGACGCGCTCGCGCGCGGTCGCGTCGTCGCGAACGCACCGTAGTTAACGCCCCTCGCGCCGCGGTGTGCGCCGGCGCGCGCGTCGCGTCGGCGCGATCGCGCCTAGGTCAAACCGCGGCTCGACAGCGCGAAAAAACGCGTACTGTGCGCGATCGAGGGGGCGATCGATCGGTGTATCGATCGACGCGCGATCGACGGACCACCGATCGATCGAATGGGTCGATCGACGGGCCAGCGATCGATCGACGGGCCAGCGATCGATCGATCGATCGAACGAACGCGACGGACGTCGCGTCGCGGCGCGGCACTGCGCGACACTCCGACGACGATGTCGCATCAGGATTGGAAGGAGATCACGATCGGGAAACGGGCGACGAGCGGGACGTCGGGGACGAGCGCGAAGGCGATGAAGGACCCGAAGGCGGTCGCCGCGGTGCGCGAACGACGCGAACGCGCGAACGACGCGCGAATGAATGCATGAGTGCGCGCATGAATGAGTGCGCGAACGAACGAACGACGCGAACGCGCGAACGGACGGACGATGCACGACGCGCGCGATGGACGACGCGGTGGACGGGAAAACATCGCGCGCGAAAAGGCGGGAGACTGACGACGCGGCGAACGGGGCGCGCACGACGCAGGCGTTGCGCGCGGGCATCGCGGTGGACACGGTGAGAAAGGGTAAGCGGACGCGCGCGAAGACGACGCGACGCGAAAACGACGCGACGCGAGCGCGAAAGCGAGAAAAGATCGACTGATGGTGTCGCGCGCGCGTCGTAGACTCCGGGGCGGGACGAAACGCGCTGAAACTCGAACTCGACGATGAAAACTTGACGCACAAGACGGTGAGCGCCGACGTGAAGAAGGCCATCTTGCAGGGACGGTTGGCGAAGAAGCTCACGCAGGCGCAGTTGGCGCAACAGATCAACGAAAAGCCGCAAATCGTGCAAGAGTATGAATCCGGCAAGGCGATTCCGAATCAGCAAATTCTGGGCAAGCTCGAGCGCATTCTCGGCGTGAAGCTTCGAGGCAAGGGCGTGGGGAAAAAGTAGTCGACCGTCGCGCGCGACGAGCGCGACTCGAATCGCCATCATCGCCACGCGGTAAAGTAGTAGACTCATCGCGTTCTGCGCTATTTTGTCAATCCAATCGAGGCATCACCTCACGTCGCGTCGCGTCGCGCTCGTCGTTCGCGCGTCGTCGTCGACGCCGCGTCCGTCCCGCGCGGGGCGCCGCGCCCGCACTTCGCGACGCCGTCGAGCGCGCGCGAGAACGACGCCGCCGACGCCATCGCGGCGCGCGCGGCCGATCCATCGCACGCTTCTCCTCCGCGCCGAGTCGCGCCGCGCCCGAACGAGAAGGCGACGCGTCGCACGACGACTCGACTGGACTCGATTCGAGAATGCGAGTGAAACCGCACGCGCACGCGTTCGATCGCGCGTTCTACGCCAAACTCGCGGGCGTGTCGTTCGTCATCGGCGCGGCGTTCGAAGCCTTCATGTTGAAGACGGATTTTTACGCCAAAGTCGTGCACATCGAAGCCGAGCGCAGATTCCTCGCCGAGCAAAGGCGCGAAGGCGAGGGCTCGCGCGACGTCGGGTCGCGGTCCGCGTCGTGAACTATATCTCTATCTCTAGTGCTAGCCTAAGCTTTAGAAGCGCGCGTTGTGTACTTTAGTAGTACGTCTAGTCGTCTCAAAGGCGTCTCAAAGGCGTCGAGCGTCTCGGTCGAGCGTCGCGTCGCGGACGTCGAACGCGTTCGTCGATTCTCGCTCACTCGGGTCCTAAATCCATGTCCGAGCACACGCGCTTGGGCGCGCGTCCACCGACCGCGAGCTCGCGCTCGAATTCTCGAGTGAGACCGACGACGTTCGCCCGCGCCTCGGCGACGTGCTCGACGCGGCGTTTACGACTCTCCGTCGCCGAAGCGAACGCCGTCGACGAAAACGCGTCGACGCGCCGCGCGTCGTCCCCGCGTCCCGACGCCGTCGTCTCCGCGCGCATCGCCGCCGACCCCATCGCCTCTCGCGCGCACTCCACGAACTCATCGAACAAACTCGGCCACGCCTCGTTTTCGTCGTACCATCGCAAATCGCCGCCGAGCGCTCGCGCGCGTCTCACGAATTGATACGCCTGCGACCACGCGTCCGCGGTGATCACCGTCACATCGCGTCGATCGCGCACGTACGACACGAACGCATCCACCACATCGTTCGCGTTCGCGCGCGCGCCTCCCTCGCCGTCGTCCATCGCGTCTCGCGTCGTCGCGTCTCGCTCCCGCGCGAACGTCTCCCGCCAACACGCCGTCGCCGCCTCCCTCGAGCAATGTCTCGCCCCTCGCTCGCGCATCACGGCGTAACAAAACTCATACCTCGCCTCCGCGTCGTCGTCGCCCGTTTCCACGCACTCGACGCATCGCGCGACGCGTTCGTCGATCGTCGGCGCTCGCATCGCGAAATCCGTCCCGTCGCTCACCCATCTCGCGGCGTCCCGGCGCCGCGAGTCGCGCGGGGACGTCGACGCGCGCGGCGCGCGCGCGAGCATCGTCGCGTACGCGCGATAGTCGGACCGCGCGGACGCCATGCGTCATTCGTCGCCGACGAATGACGCACGGCGAATGACGAACGACGCGCGGCACTCGTCGACGCTCGCGCGCGCGATGACGCGCGAGGACCGCGCCGAGCGCGGTGGTGCGTCGAGCGGCGACCGCGCGACGCGACGCGACGCGACGACGGCGCAGCGGCTGACGTTTCTCGCCATGGCGCCGGTGTTCGCGCTGTCGTTTCAACTCTCGATCTTCGCGTCGACCGACGGCGCGCGCGTCGATCGACGCGCGCGACGATCGCCCGGATTCGAGTGGGGCAAGTTCATGACGCGGAGTGTCGCGAACGCGCGGTTCAAGCTCGCGCCCGGGAGCGGGACGCTGGCGAGGGAGAAGCGAAGGACGGTGTGGTTGTGCAACCATCGCGCGTGGAGCGACTTCTTCCTGGACATTTATCTCACCGAAGGACGCGCGTTCACGATGAGCCGAATGCTCGTCGCGTACGCGTTTCCGCTGTTCATGGTGCCGGCGATGGTGTGCGGGGTGGTGTTCGGATTTAAACGCGACGCGGGGGATAAGGAGAAATTAAACGCCGCGCTCGACGCGCACTTTGACGCCTTCGGCGGCGAATTCGCGGGCATGGTGTGTTACCCGGAAGGCACGCGAAACGTGAGAGAAAACTCGATGCCGTTGAAGCGTGGGATGCTGAGGTACGCGCACTCGCGGAAGATGGCGGTGCAGTGCGTGTGCACGGCGAGGAAAGAGCGGGTGTTTAGTTCGCATTTGACGTGCGCCGAGCGCGGGTTGGCGTTGCCGGTGTATTTCGCCGAGGTCATTCACGCCGAGGATTACCCAGATTTCGAGGACTTTTACAACGAGATTCGCTCGAGATGGGACAACGCGTGGAGCGCGGCGAACGGGGTGAGCGCGGCGGAGGCGGAATCGCTTCCGGATTACACGCCTCGCGAGCACGTCGTTCGGTGCACGCCTCGTCACGACGCCGTCATCGTGTCGAGCGCTCTGCTCACCGTCCTCGGCGTCGCCTTGACTTGGCGCGCGTGTTCGAAATTGTTGTAGCGCAGCGCGTCGCCTCGCGCGCTCGCGCCGTCGTCGCTCGCGCGTAGCGGTTTTCATCGTCAAAGTCTCGTCGCGCCGCGTTCCAACCGCCGCGTTCGCCCGCGCGCGCCGCACTCGCCCGCGCGCGCACCGACGTCCTCGTCGTCGCGCGCGAGCGTCATGACGACAACGACGGACGACGTGTTCGTCTCTAAAACCACGCAAGAGCTGTTGAACGCGCGCGAGGCGATGGAGATTGAAATGCAAGCCATCGCGAGTCGACTCACCGCGCCGAACGCGCCGGGCCTGCGCGGCGCTCTGACCGATGCCGATGGGTTCCCGATCGCTGGATGCGATTTATACGCCGTTCGCGCCGATCGAGGGCGGTACGACGGTGCGTGAGAAGACGCGCCGCGTCGACGCGCGCGCGCGCGGCGAAACGCGACGACGATTCGACTGACGTTTACGCGCGTGCGGACTCGCTGAACGATAGTGCTTCGGAACGATTATAAACGAATCATGACCGAGTTGGAATCTCGCGTGATTCGGGGAATGCAAGGGGACGGGGAGGTGATGAAGGGCGTCGGGGCGCCGACGCCGACGCCGACGCCGACGGAGGACGCGGCGCCGACGGAGAACGACGTCGGAAGGGCGTTCATGGTGATCGATGAAATCATGGACGGATGTCCCGGGGAAGTCGATGGACTGCGCGTGGGTGATCGCGTGTGCGCCGTAGGAAACGTGACGTGGGGATTCGAGGACCCGAGCGCGTCTCCGCCGGCGGAGGTGTTGCGAAACGCCACGCAGACGTTTGCGGATAATGAGAATTCTGTCGTTCGTGTCGTGGTGTTGCGTCGAGGTGAGCGCGTAGCAGTAGAAGTGACTCCGCGCGCGTGGTCGGGTCGAGGTTTAGTCGGATGTCACATGCGTTCGGTGTGACAGGTAGTGTACACGCCGAATGAAATTGAATTAATAACCACGTTTGCGCTGCATCCGCAAGTGTTCTTTACGTTCCTCGGGAGTCATTTCGCGCAAATCCTTCTTTTTCTTTTTCTTCTTTTCGGTCGAATCCGTTGTTCCTTCTTTCTTCTTCTTCTTCGTCTTTTGCATCGTCACGTCGTCTTCGTCCCACGTCCCCGCGTTCAAGCCCGTCCCCGCATCATTTTTCAATAAAGCTTTGAACGCCGCGCTACCACATGGCCCTTTGCGTTTCAAATCCTTGTTCTCGAACACGCCTATCAATCCCGTGCGCTTTGTTGGATCCTTCTCCTCTTCGTGCGTCGCCACTGCGCCGTCGCCATCTAATACTTTTCCTTTGTTCTTTGCCACGAAGAGTTCCACAAAGCTACGTTCGCCTTCACCGCCGCCGCCGTCGTCATCCTTTTCACCGTCTCGTCCCTTCACGCTATCCTTTACTTTCTTCCTCTTCTTCGATTTTTCTTCCGGATCGATATCGTCGAGCGCATCGTCGCTCGTCGCGTCCGCTCGTTCCGGCGGTCGCCCTCGCGCGTCTCGAGGCTTCCTGCCGTCTAGTAATTTCAACCCGGGGCACATGCGCGTGATCTTCTCCGCGTACTGTGGATCGTTTGCGATCGGACACCCACGCAGTGTCAACTGTTCCAGACGATTGAGCTCGCGCAGCGCGCTCAAATCGCCCCAATCCGAAATCTTATTGTACCCGACGTCTAATATCCGCAAATTCGGCGTCTTCGCCACGCACGGCGGAATCGTCTTCAACTCGTTGTGCGCCACGCGCAACTCTCTTAACCCCCTGGATGACTTCAACGCATCTATTCCGAGCTTGGACAGGGCGTTTTTCGACAGATTCACCTTGCGAAGCGCCGGACTTTCGCTCAACGCGTCGCCGACGTCCCGCAGCTCGCACTCGGCGCACGCCAACGTGTTCAATTCCTTCAACCCGCGCACGTGATCGATATCTCGCAGACCGCACTCTTTCGCGATAAGAGCCGCGAGCGCGTGCATGTTTTCTACACCGCGCAGCGTGCGCAAGCCGTCGTTTCCGCTCACATTCAGCGTGCGAATCCTCGGACAGTTTTGTCCCAGCGCCGCCAAGGCGTCCGACTTTAACACGTTATTCGCGCACGAGAACCACGTCAGCGACGTCGATCGCACGCCCGACAAGTCGCTCAACGCATTTTCGCTCACGTCGAGCTTTTTAATCGCCCCGGAAGTCGTTTCCGCGCGCGCCAGGACGTCGTCTTCGACGGCGTTCAGGGAGCAAGCTTTGAGCGCGCACGCGTCGCCGATGGTTCGCGCGCTCGCGAGCTCGGGCGTGAGCGTCTTCATGTCGAGAAGACGCCGAATGCGCTCGCGTCGAGCGCTCGCCGCGAGCGCTTCGCGTTTCGAGGCGCGTGGGACACTGAGGATTGGCGTCGCCGCGCTCGCGGTGGTTGTTTGTTTTACACTTCGCCTACTGTTCGTACATGTTGAATCGTTTTCGTTTCGTCTGGAATCGTTTGGTGGACTCGAACACAATTTTCTATGACCCCATCGTGTCTTCGTCCTCGTCATCGCTCTCGTCGTCGTCGCTATCGACGACGAGCGGGTGTCGAAGCGAGTCGGCTTCTTCGGCGCGCGCGCTCGCGTCGCCGTCCTCATCCGCGAAAGAAGCCGCGCGAGCGCGCTTCGGTGGTAACTTTCGAAGAACGTATAGCACCAACGCGCTCGGTAAGATCTCCACCGCGACGTAATACGCTACGTTCATCGTTTTTGACGCGTACACATCGACGGCGTATTTCGCCTCTCCCCCCGTCGCGAGGAACAAAACCACACAGCGCACCGCGAACGCGGTGACGCACACCGCGGTGACGCTCCCGATTTCGCGTATTTTCTTCGCCCGCGTCGTCAGGCCTTCTGGAAACTCTCGAAGCATGACGTACAACTTTGAGCCGTAAAACGCGAATGCGAGCGCGACGCTCGCGCTCGCAAACGCCAGCGTCCCCGAAGACGCTCGCTCGAGCGCATCACCGCGCCACTTTTCCTTCCCAAACGCCATCAAAGACCAAATCCCAAGTTCGGTCGCGTACGCGACTACGTTGACTGCGTAAAACGTCGCCCGCGCGCGTCTCGTCCTCGCCGCTTCGCCGCGCGCCGCGTGATAGATGTCGCTCCAGAACAGCACCAATCCCGCGTACGTGGACAAAAAAACCAAACCCGGGCCATCGTTCACGATTGCGTTGATGGTGTGCGTCTTTTCGATCGCGCTTCGACCGAAGAACGCGCACGCACGCGCGGTAGAGGTGAAAAGATTCGCCAGGTGAAACACCTGTTGCGTGGTGAAGAAACCGACGTGTTTCGGCGTGCGTCGTGCGATTCTGTACACCTGCACGACGCAAGTCAACGCAATGAGTCCATAGAGCGACGCGAGGACGTCGTACGCGTCCGGGATCGACGCCGCGGTGGTCGTCGACATGACGGTGTCCTTTTGACTCCGAAAATCTCGGAGGGCGACTGTGCGGCGCGGCGCGCTTCGCGAGCGCGAACCAAACGGTGATTGATATTATGATGCATGATTAACAACTCAACAAAGACATTTTAAACTCTAGAAACAAAAGTTGGACGATAATATTGTCACGTGTGATGACGCCGATACGAGCGTCGCTAAGAGCAATGGTGGACCGCGAAGATGTCGCGTCGCCTAGGAAGAACATACGGGGATATCACAAACATCAGTCGCTTCCGCCGGCCATGCCAGCCAAATTGAGCGAGCTTGGCTCTTGACCGAACGGAATCCAGCAACAGATGTTGTTGCGGTGGGCGATGCTTTCAGCGCCGGCGTAACCGACTATTTCGTAGAATTCATCCGCCGACTTGCCGATGAAGGTTTCGATTTCCTCCGACGAGTAGTTGGTGATAGCGCGGCCAAGATCGCGCTCGTCGCCAGTTTCCGAATCGATAGTCAAGATTCTCACGCCGTCTTCCGCGACAAAGTCGCCGCGGCAGGCGACGATGCCCGTAGAGAAGAGCGACTTATTGGTTTCCATGGCGCGCGCCGCGTTGGCGTTGACGACCAAGTCGCCCGAAGGCGGAAGCAACAAGATCCAGCGCTTTCGCCCGCGCAGAGGCCGAGGCATGGCGAGGAAGAGCGTGCCGACCGACTTCTGGTGTAAAATGATATCCGGAAGGTCCGGCAACGCGTTGGCGTGCATGATGATGGTGTTGCATCCGCTCGCTGCGGCGAGACGCGCGGCGGAGAGCTTGGTCGCCATCCCGCCCGTGCCCAAACCACTCGCCCCGGCGTCGTCGGTGGAGACTTCCAAATCGTCGATATTTTCAACCACAGGGATTCTCGTCGCGTCCGGGTTCGTGTTCGGGTTCGCGGTGTATAAACCATCGACGTCGGTGAGCAAGAACAAGTAATCGGCGTCCACGAGCGCCGCCACGTGCGCGCTCAGCGTATCGTTGTCCCCAAACTTCGTGTGCTGCACCGCCACCGTATCGTTTTCATTCACGATCGGAATAATATCTTGCGCCAACAACGACCGAAACGTGCTCTGCGCGTTCATATACTGTTGCCTATCCATGATGTTATCGAGCGAGATGAGCACCTGCGCCACGGGCTGCCCGACGCTTTGAAAAAAATCATCATACATTCGCATCAGGCGCACCATCCCGACCGCCGCCATAGCTTGTTTCCCCGCTAAATCCTGCGGTTTCTTCTTATTCAGCACCTGACATCCCACGCCGACGGCCCCGCTCGTGACCACCACGCACCGCATCCCTCGTCGCTGCAGCTCGCAGCACGTCTCCGCGAGCATCCCGAAATTCGACAGGTGCAGGTGTCCGCTCGTCCCCCCTTTCAGCAGCGACGACGTCCCGACTTTCACCACCACGATCGGCGCTTGATTCGCGCCCGCGGGCGAGTTCGGTCGCGGCACCATGCCGCCACCATCGAGCGCGAGCGCGTCGAGGTCGCGTCGAACGGCGTCGCCGTGCGCGTCGCTGGGCGCGCGGAGTTCGCGTCGCGCGCGCAGATCGACCGCGGCGTCGTTTCCGTTCTCGCTGCGTTCGAACGGCATCGCGAGACGACCGCGACGTCGCGCGACGCGACGCGATTTGACGTCGCGCCAAGTCGATCGCGGAACGGGCGCTCGAGCGGTCAACCGGGGAGACTGGGGAGACTGGGCGAAACCACACGACTAGGCGTCTAAGGCGGCTAAGAGCTCTTTCAAGGCGTCGGCGTGGAGGGGAATGGAGAGTAAATCTCGACCGTCGTGACCGCGCTTGCTGCGGACGAGCTCGTGGTCGGTGAACTCGGTGAGGTGCGCGCGCAGGGTGACTTCGGAGGAGACGAGAAATTGCTCGCGACAGGCGGCGTAAAAGACGTCGAGAGGACGGCCTTGGGAGTCTTCGTTTTCGAGCTGGTGCTCGGCGAGAAGGCGGAAAATGGCGCGCCCGTTCGGCGTGAGCGAACGCAAGACGTTGGCGGCGCCTCTGACGTGACGCTCTTCGCCCTTGGACGCGAGGAGTTGCGGAAGATTCGCCGTCTCGAGCGCGTACGGCGCAAACGTCGCCGCCTCTTGCCACACCCAATTGAAACGCGCCGCTTCGCGTTTGCTCCAGAGCAACGGTGCGTTGATGTGGTCGATGCTTGCTATGAGGTGCACGCGATCCATGGACGCAAGCTCGCCAAGAAGCGCCTGCGCCTCGCTCGTGCGCAACTGCGGACCGTCGATGTTGTGCAAGACGATGTAAAGACGCCTGGGTTCGCACGTCGGTGATCCGCGCGTCGCACTTTGAATCTGCGCGAGAAGCACTTCAGTGGGCGCATTCGCGCCTACTTCGGTGCTTTCATCCGACAGCGCCGCCGCCGCCGCGGCGACGACTTGCTTAGGCGTGAGCGAAGGGAAGAAACCGTTGACGACGATGACGCCGCCGTCGAGAAAGTATCGCCTCTCGAAATCCTCCATCAACGCCTTCTTAGACCCGAAACCGTACAGCAAAACGTTGAAACCAGCGCTTAAGAGCTGAAACCACCTTCTGTGTTGCTTCTCGTGCTGCGTTTTGATGGCGCTACGCTCGTTCACGTGCCCCACCGGGAGGTGTCCGAGCAGCGTGCGCACCACCTCCTCGTCCGCCAGGTCCAACATCCCGAGCATGTTCACCTTGGCTGAATGTTGATACCCGTGCCCTTTACTCGCGATATATCCTATGCCCTTATTTTCTTGTCTCTTTCGTCGCTTCCGCTTCCCATCGCCGTCTTTGTCGTCCTCCTCGTCGCTTCCGTTTCCGCGTCGCGCGCCTTCGCGTTCAAATTCCTCCATCTTACTTTTCGCGTGTTCGATCGCCAGCGCCAGCGATTCGTCCCGGCTCGCGAGTTCGCTCTCTCGAGCATCCTTCGACGTCGTCGCTCGCGCGTTCGCTCGCGCGTTCACCGCGTTTTCCTTCGCGTCGGCGCGTTTTTCTTCATCCAATCTTTGCAAGTACTCCAACGATTTCGGTACGTGTCCTCGAATTCTTCGTCCGACGCCGCGCGCCAGTCGCGCACCGCGCGTCTTCGTCGCGAACGACGGCGCCGCGGTCGTCGACGCGCGTTTTTTCGGCGGCATCGCGACGCGCGCGCCGTCGTGTCCCGATCGTTCAGCGTGTCCCGGCGTGGATAAAGCGTTGCGTCGCACATCGCGCCGCGCGCCGACGCGTCGACGCGCCGTTACGCGTCGTTTCCGCTCGCACGCGATGCGCGCGATACCGCACCGCGCCTCGACGGTCGCGTCGCGCGATCGAAGCGCTTCACGACGACGCGCGGAGCGCGTTTCGACGACGCGACGTCATCGGGGCGTCGCCATCGCGCGCGCGGTGGCGCCTACGTACGAAAAGGTGTTCGACGAGCGCACGGGACAGGACGTGGATGTGCTTTCGCAAAGCGTCGAACGCGTCGAGTTGGGACAAGGCGTGACGTGGGCGTATCGTCGAGGCGTCGCGGCGCCGAAGGAGGGGGCGACGGCGCGCGAGACGCCGGTGGTGTTCGCGCACGGACTGGGCTCGCGTGCGTATGGATTTCGAGCGATGTCTCGCGAGTTGCAAGAGAATGGATTTGAGACGTACGCGGTAGACGTCACCGGACACGGAGATTCGAGTAAGCCAGCGGTGGGGAAAGGGTTGGCGGCGTACGACGCCGCGGCGACGGGGGCGGCGATGGAGGCGTTTTTGGAAAAAATTGGGTTGGCGAATGATCGCGTGGACTTGATCTTGCACGGATTCGTGATACCGCAACACTTGTTACTGCTCGTCGCGCGCCGACCTGAATTGTTTCGTCGGGTGGTGATCTTAAACTCGCCGTTGGCGCCGTCGCACGCGTACCCGCCGCAGATGGCGACGTATACGAGACCGTTCGGCATGGGCAAGGGCGCACCGTTCGACGCGGCCGGATATTTGTATAACGGAAACGAGTTTGCGTTACCGGGCGATGTTTTGGCCGAGTACGAAAAGCCGTACGTTGGCGCAGAGGCTGAAGCGGCTCGCGCGGCGGCGGAGGCGTACGTCACCAAGTCGAGCGACTTGAAAAAGCTCAACGCCGAAGTGAAGAACGCCTTGAGCGCGCGCGGGTTGCCTAAGATTCGCGTCGTCTGGGGGACCGCAGATCGCTACCTCGACGACGCACCGATTTACGATTGGTGCGCGGACATTCGCGCGTCCTTTTCCGCCATGCGTAAAGTCGGGCACTGCCCGCACGAAGACTTCGCCGCCGAAGCCGCCGCGCGCTGCCAAGAGTTCTTCCTCGCGGATTTGCGCGCGAGCGCCAAGGCGGCACTCAACTCTGTGCGCGTCGGCAAAATTACCACTGACGATGGTCAAGGGTAAAGTGCGAAGTGGTTTCGCTAGAATTCGTCTTTGTAATCATTCAAAAATTCCGATTCATTCCTTCAGCGAGAGCGACGACGGAGAGTTTGTGTAATGTGTTTTTCTTTTTTCTCTAACAATTGAATTACGTATTGTGTTTGTACTGTGATTAATCTCCGCGAATGCGACCCCAGAGCGCGGCGAAAATCGGAATCAAGCCGACGCTGCCGAGAGACATGCGTTGATTCGTCGTCGCTCGGACGGAGATTTTCCCCGTGCCGCGCGAGTTGATGTTGAAACTACTGGTGACTTGCGTGTCCTTGCCGACTTGGATAGAACTCATACCATTGCACCCGAGGGCGAGGTCGCCGCGCCAGTTCATGAAACTCGCGCTGAGCGTGGATGAGTTCGGGTTCGACGGGTCCTCGCTGTGACGGATAATCGTCTCGAGGTTACCTGCGTACGCAACATCCTTTTGCGCCGTGACAGCGCCCGTGCTAACGACAACCTTCATTCCAGGACGAGCCTTGAATCGGTTCTCGATCTTTGTACCGAGAGCCACCACACCACCGACAAAAGAGGCGGAAAGACCACCGATGATCTTGTCGACGGCGCAAAACTTCCACCTCGTCTCCCCTCGCGCCGTGTACACCAAATCCTTGCCCACGGTTTGAATGTCGACGCCCGTCGTCGAAATCAGAGTTCGCGAGTGCGGGACAGACATTTCACCTTCAAAACCGAAGTTGCTGTCCTTTTTGTCCTTGGAAATTTGCGCTTGAACCACACCTGGGACTTGGTCCTTGAGAACAAACTGATGTTCGACGGAGAAGCCCTCCACGCCAGTCTCGTGATCCCAGCCGTGCGCGTCCACGATCGGTCGGCACGACCACTGTTGGTTCGACTCAAGTTGCCGGTAATGGTGACCTTGCGTGTCGCCATCGAAAGACAAGGGCAATTGAGGATCGGGCGCCGGAATGGAGACTTGCTTTGGCGTCGGCGTCGGCTCCATCTGATCCGCGGGAATGTCGTACGGGGACGGCTCGCCAGAGATGATTTCGTTCTCCAAATCTTCGAATCCATCGTCTTCATACTCCACCAAACGACGAGGCTTTCGAGTGGTGATGAGTGAAGATAACAAGAACGGAAGCGGGGGCACCTTTTGTTGCCCCGGCATGCCACCCGCGCGCGCCGCCTTGGCAGCCTTTTGTTGGTCGGCGGCCAAGTTCAACAACGTATTCGCCTCCGTGAGGATCTTGGACGCGAAGCACAACAACAACAACTGCGGCTTCCAAACTTGTCCGTTCGGAAGCACTCGCTCGCCCGCACGGTTGGTGCGGCAAAGCGGGTGGTTCTCCGCGAGCGCCACTGGGTTCATGAGACGCATGTCGCCCGCGGCTTGGCGAATCGTTTGCTGCACGATGTGCGAACGCTGAGCGACGTACATTTCGTAAGAAATCGGCTGGCCATTTGCGCCATCCGGCGGCGCGGCGGCGGCGTGCGTCAAGACGACGATGGCGTTGAACCAAATCGCTTGGCCAAAGGTGTTCGTGATTTGCTTCAACAACGGCAAATCCGCCGCGTCCGATCGCGACGGAATGTCGAGACGATCGAAGTAAAGCACGATGTCGGGCTTGTGTTGCTTGGTAAACTTCTTCGCATCGTTCATGATGGTGGAGTTGTAACGAATGTCCGTCGCAGACGCTTGCAAACCAGGCGTATCGATGAGTCGAAGCGTCATGCCGTGAATCTTCTTCTCAATCAGTTGCACCTTCTTCGTCGCGTCCTCATCGTCCGTACCAGACGGCGCCGAACCTTCGCCCAACAGAGAGTTGATCACCGCGGACTTACCCACGCCACTCTTACCCAAAAGCAAGATGGTGCACGTAAAATCCAAATCCGCGTCGGAGCCCTCTTTCTCGGCTTGCTCGGCGAGCGCCACGGCGCGATCAAAGGACGAATTGGACGGATCTTTCTGCGCCCCTTTCCCAGCCTTGAGCTGTTCTGCGAGTTCCAGACGGTAGATCACCTGCGCCACCACCGTATTTCTCGGGCTTTGTTCCAATCTCGAAGCCAAGCGCAAGAGCTTGATGCGAAGCAATTGCAGCTCGTACGTCCTCGTCGCATCTTCGTCGCTCGGATCTGGCTTCACTAACGGCTCCACGGGCGCCGATTTCGGTTTCACCGCCGCCAATGCGCTCCCAGCCGCCTCTCGTACGGTGCTCGCGAACGACTTGGCCAACATGGGCGCCGCCGTACCAGCGGCCCGGAACTTTGCCCCGGCGTCGACGCCCGCCGTCTCGCCTCCATCACCGCCCGCGACCTCTGTCTCTTCTTCGTAGTCCGACCCATCGTTCAATTCGTTTTCATTGTCTTCCCCCTCGTCGCTCGCGTACGCGTCCGCGTCGTTCGTCATCCCTTCCTTCGTTTCCGTTCGCTCGACCTCGAAACCCTCGGCTCGCGTCTCCGCGCCTCGCTCGAGTTCCTCGCTCTCGGCTTCCTCCTCGTCCTCGCTCGACCGCGCGAACGAGTGATCGCTCGATTCGTCGTACTCGATCGACTCCTCGCTCGTCTCGTCGTCGTACGATTCGAACGAACTCTCGTCGAACGAGGCTTCGTCTCGACTGTCGTACGCGTACGCTTCGCTGTCGCTGCTCGCGTAGTCGTCCTCGCTCGTGGACATAAACGGCGACGAAGGCGATGCGCGAGGGCGTAGCGCTCGTTCGCGACTCGCGCGCGCGTTCGGGGCTCGCGAAACTGGCGCGCCGCGGAATGGCGGCGAAATGGTCAGCGATCCCAAACCGCGAGGCGAGGGTTTGGTCAGCGCCTGCGCCGCACGATGGGTTGAATTACAAAACTGACGGCGCCCGCACGAAGGTGCTGCGAATGCATGCGTCATAATGTTGACTTATTGAGACAAGAGAAGGCGCGGCGCAGATGGTGCGTGAGCGCGCGCGCGCGATGGTGCGCGTGTTCGGTCCTGGTATTACGGAGGCCCGGGCGCCCGCGGAGGAAATTACGAGACGACGCAGCACCCCGGTTGGGCGTCGGGCTCGTTGGCGTACTTATCCACCATGGGTTCTAATTCAGCGATGATTTCCAAGAAACTCGGACGCTTTTTCACCAAAGGATCCCACATGCGAGCGACGAGGGCGGCGAGCTCGGGGGGCATGTAACCCTCACGAATGGGCGGCCGCAGGTTCTCCAGGCTCGCCGCCCTGCACGCGTCGACGGGATTTCGACCGGCGAATGGTTGTTGGAAACTGAAGAGCTGGTAGTAAATCATCGATGCCGCGTACACGTCTACGGCTGGACCGTAGAACTCGTGGCGGAAAACTTCTGGGGCCATGTATCGGTACGATCCGGTCTCGCCCGTCATGTTAAACGCTTGCGACATTTCTTGCGGAAGCTTGTTGCGCACCGACAACGTCTTGGAGAGGCCGAAATCACCAATCTTGAGCGTTCTATTCGCGGTCAACATCAAGTTGCCCGGCTTCAAATCACGATGAATCACGGGAAGAGGCGAGCGACCGTGAAGGTACGCCATTCCTCTCGCGCAATCGAGCGCCATCTTCGTCGATAGCTTCAGCGGAAAGATTTCGTCGTTTCTGAAGAGCGTCTCCAAGCTTCCACCCGACATGTATTCGCTCACGATGGAAGTCAACCCGTCGTCGGAGACGGTGGTGCCCAGAAATTGCACGATGTGCGGATGATGCAGCTGCTGCATTATCTTCAGTTCCAATCTAAATTCCGCCTGCGCGACTTCGTCCGCGTTGAGGTGCTTGTGCAACTGCTTCAAGCACACGCGCGTGCCTCGCCACAAGCCGCTGTACACGACACCGAACGCGCCGGCGCCGATTTCCACGACGTTTGAGAACTCATCGTCGGCAATTTCCCACGCCATCGTATCCGCCGGGAGCTGCGTATGGAACACCCCGGAAAGATGCGACTCCTCCAGCGGCACAAACGTGCCACTGACCCTGTCTTTGATCTTGGCGCCGTTCTTCGCGAGCATCTTCACCAAGTCGCTGTGATTACCGTAGACCGCGCTTTCTAACGGCGTCGACCCCCATCTATCGACTGGATTGATCGTCACTCCAGATTTTACTAACCAGTCCGCCACCGCAAACGACCCCTCGCTCGCCGCGACGTGCAACGGCGTCCGATTGTCGTAGTCGCTGAAATTCTCGCTCGTAATCGTCTTCTTCGACCGCTCTAAAACTCGTTTCAAACGTTTCAAATTCCCCGTGGACGAGCAAAACAACAATTCACTGGTCAAGTGTCTCTCGGTGTACTGTAAAAACTTCGCCGTCCCGGGTTTATTCGTCGCGTCGTCCCCGCTCGTGGCGTCCCCGTCGCTGTGCCTTCCGAGCGAGCTGTCGTTGGTCAAGTCCTCGATGCTGTCAAACTCACTCATATCGACCCGATACGGCGCCCGGATCCCCGGCGACGCGCCGACGGGTAACGCATCGTTCGCCATGCGCTGTCCACTGTCGCTGTCGAGGCTTTTACGCGGGCTCGCGGGCGCCATTATTTCTTGCCGCCGTTATTTTAGGCTAGGTCTGCGAAAGCCGCGACGACGACGACGGCGGCGCGACGCGCGCGCGCGCGATGCGGCGAGCGACGCCGCGAACGATGCGCGCGCGCGCGTTCGCGCGACCTCACGCGGTTCGACGCGCGGTGGCGTTCGTGAGAGCGCGACCGAGGGCGTCGACCACGCGGCGGCGGACGACGAGTGCGGTTCGACGCGGGACGGCGCGCGGTCGGAGATTTCCAGACTGCGGGCGCGATCGACGCGCGCGAACGCGCCTCGCGGAGGGAGATGCCGCGGACGCGAGCGCGCTTCGCGCGTCGAAAGACGAAAGACGAAATATGAAAGCGAGAAGTCTAGGGAAATCGTGTATTTAATCGAAGAATCAGAATGCGTCGAGAAGATGAGCGGACGAGAAGGGCGCGGCGCGACGGGCGCCGAGTCAAAGTCGAAGCGCTCGAGCGGGACCTAGTGCGCGGTTGCCGGCGATCACGCCAGCTTTTCCCCGCAAAACATGTAGTGCGTCGGGAGATAAGGCGTGTACGGCACGCGCCCTTCCTCTTCGGCGTAGTACACGGTCTTGTAGTCCTCGTTCGACAACAACCACTTGCGGTGTTCTTTGTTGAAGAAGACGCCGTCCATGGCGAACCACCACTTATATAATCGCTGATCCCAGGATCGCTCTCTACCCTCGCGAGTGACGAAATCAATCAACGCTAGGTTACCACCAGGGGCGACCAAGTCACTCATGGTCTTCAACGCCTTCTTCCAATCGGGAATCATCGTCAAGCAGTACGAGCACGTCACCAAATCCGCTTGCTTGGGCAACTTCTTCTTCACCGCGGCGCTGTTGATGTCACCCTCCACGAAGACCACTTGAGGCGCGAGACCGAGCTCCATCACGCGTTCGCGCGCCATTTCAAGTAGGGCGTCAGATAAATCGCACAAGTACACCTTGGTGTTGCACTTTCTCACGTGACCGACGACGAACTCAACGTCGCGCGCCGTGCCGCAGCCGACAGAAATCCAAGTCTTCGGTTCTTTCGCCCACGGAATGACGTGGCGCATGAACAAATCACGAGCGGGTAACAACGCCTCGCGGAAACCGTCGTAGTTCTTGCCCTGTTTCTTGTAGAACTCGCGCACATCCTTCACTTTGCTCAAGCCTTGCTTTGCCATCGCCAACATAACCGAGACATCCGCCCCGAACGAGTTCGTGAACGTGCGACCGCTGCCCTTTTGCACGATCATCTCCGGATTATAGTTTTTCGGCGTAGGCGCGATAAACTGCGTGAGATACCAGCCAACGCGATCGTAATCTGGTACTAGAGTTCCATCGAGATGCGCGAGCACCGGAGAGTGCACGCAATCGGCGAACGAACGCCAAAAGATGCGACCCTTTTCCTTATCCATGTTCGCCACCACCTTTGAAATGTTCTCCGCAATCATCTCCGCCGGCATCCAGTCCATGGAATCGAGCAGCGAAGCGATGGTGATCGAGCCCGGGCCTTCGCGAACGGCGGCATCAGCCCAGGTACCGTGGAAGAGGTCGACGCGGTCGACTCTCTTCTTCAGGTTGGTAAAGTTCTTCTTCTCCAAGTAGCGCGGGCAGCAATCGGGGGCGAATTCACCGACGATGTAGCCGTAGTAGAAGTAGTTATTAGGCTTCCACACACGCACCTTGAGGACTTCCACCAAGCGATCGACGAACACCTTCGGGTTGCGGCTCAACAAGTTGAGTTGCTCGAGAGGCACGCCGCCTAGCGGCGCGATCCAACTCCACAAGAACGTCATCGAGCACAACTTCAACGTCAACCAGAAAAAGATGCCGCCCGGACTATCTTCAAACTGTTCGCGGTTCATCACGCGTCTGCGCATGCCCGACAGGCGCAGCGGAAAGCACAAAATTTTCGCCATCAGACCAGACGTGCCGGCGTACATGAAGTTGTCTCGGAACAAGTTGTGATTGTCATCCCAAAACTCAGCGGTTTCGGGCTTGAGCAGCGGGCGTAACTTGGACTCGTAGACAGATTTGAACACTTTGTAGTTCGAGCGACCCCAAATGTCGAAGAACTGCTCCCAGTTCAACGCACGAATGCACGTCAGCTTGAGCTCGAGGGTGTGCAACTGCGCGGCGTTCATGTCGACGGCGATGATCTTCTTCGGACCTTGGCACAGGTAGTCCAGAACGTTGCAGCCAGCGGAAGAGATCGTCAGAACCACGTCTTGGTCGTTCATGTGCATCACCTTGTGATCGACCGCGGGATCTTCCCAAGAAATATTGTAGATGATTTTCTTGCGGCCGATGGACGTCATGATGAAGTTTTGCGTGTACACATCGTGCACAACGACGCCAAAACGATACATAAAGATCAAGAGAATGGTCGCGTGCATGACAATAATTGGGACCGACGGCGGCTGAGTGTACTTGGTGTAAACCAAGTCGTACGCCGCGTAGACGTGCGCCATCGTGTTCGCCGCCAACATCATCGCGAAGAGCACGAGCTTCCCCTTGAAAGGCATGCGCTTACGACCGTGCGAACGCATCAAGTATCCACGAACCCAACGCTGGAACTCTTTTACGTGCAGCATTAACAGACTGAGGCCGACGGTGAACACAAGAGTAGAGAACTGCGCCGCCTTGTAAATCAACACCGTGTGGAACACGATGCGGGTGAGAAAGTACAAGACGCCAAACAGCAAGCTCGGTCGCTGCTTGTTTTGCACTTCGTGGAACGCCAACAACATGATCGGCAGCTCTTCCACGAGCGCAATGGCAAACAAGGACGTGAGACCGTCGTGAATCAAGTATGCGCACACCGCGATGTACAAAAAGTGGTGCGTCCAGCCGTCGTCGTACGTCAGCAAGTTTTCGTAGTGCATGCTGCCGAGAAACAAGTCCATGATGCAGTAACCGATGAAGAATATAGCGGCGTATCGCGACAAATCCGTTTCGTTGTCAATCGTCGCCGTGAACCCGTCGTGGCAGACGTGGTAAAACAAGTACAACCCGACGAAGGATGTGACAAAGGACGAGTACAGCGTCAAGTACCACGAGTGATCGGGAAGCTTTAAGAAGCGCAAAAAGTAGTACACGAACGCGCACGCGATCATGTTCGACCCTAAGAGCATCATATCATTACCAGAAAATCGCACGTTCTCCGCCAAGAACTGCGCCATCTGCGCCGACGCCGTCGCGATTTGAGCCACCATGTCGAGCGTCTCCTTCGTCTCCTACGAGCGCGTCAAAAATCACCACACGTCAGTCGATGCGCCATGATCAACGCCTTCCTCGCTGGCAGATCCATCATTCTATGCGTTCACATCGCAGCCATCGCTCGCTCGTTCGCCACGATGGAATTTTCCTCGCATCCTCGCCCGCGCGTTCGCGAGATCGCCCGTCACTATCCACAAGCGCCTCGCCGCGAGCCGTCCCGGTCCCCGCCGCGCCCGTTCGCGTCCATTCGCGCGTCCGAGTCCACTCGAGCGTTTCGAGCGCGCGTCTTTCGCGCGTTTCCTCGACGCGCGCGCGCGCGCGTCCACCGTGGACGCCGCACCGCGCGCGAACGCGTCGCATATTCCATCGGCGCGAACTTTTCGACGGCGACCGATCGTCGTCGTCGTCGCGCGCGCGTCGTCGCGTCGCGTCGCATCGCTCGACGCACCGATGACTCGAACGCGTGCGCCCCGACGCGTCCGCACGACCGAGCGTCGTCGACTGCGGTGACGTCGCGCGTCTCGAAAGATGTGTTCGATGACGCGCACGAACCGGCCGCGCGTCGCCCGCTGTTTGATTATTTGGTTTTCGCGGCCGCGCGAGAAGGACGAGGCGACTACATACTCTTACAAATGCGCGCTAAAACGACGACGAAGGCGCGTCCCAAGCGGTGGTGGTGACGACCGTCCATCCCGCGCGCGCGGGCGCGCGCGACGCGCGGCGAACGAGCGAGGCCAAGTCTTCGGCGACGCGCGCGGCGGCGCGCTTGGGCGGCGGGCGCGCGAACTCTCGCGAGACGACGCTCGAGCGTTCGGTGGAAGCCGCGTCGACGGCGACGCGCACGAACACTCTCGGGACGCTTCCAGCGTATGATTCCGCCCACGCCGCGTTCGTGCTCACGTCGCGGACGCAGAGCGCGAAATCTCGCAGGCACTCGAGCGAGGCGCCGGGCGGCGCGCGGGCGGCGGCGTCCACGGCGGCGTCGAGCTTGTCTTTCAGACCGTCGCACAGACAGCATCCGGGCTTGGTGTACACCACGATGGTGTTCGCGGCGACGTCATCGTGCGCGCCGTCGTCCTCGTCGTCGTCGCGTGCGAATCCGTCGTCCGCGCGCGCGCGCGTCGTCGGTCGGCGCGTGGACATTCGCACGTGCACTCGAACCGTCGCGCTCGGACGCGCTCGAGACGCGCGAGACGCGCGAGACGCGCGAGACGTCGACGCGTCGAGCGTGCGGGACGCCGCGACGTCGACTCGGGCGAGGGACATCGCGAGTCGAACGACGCGGCGTCGCGAAGTGCCGTACGCGCCGCGCGGCGGTTGGCTAGCGCGGGCGTCGCC
>Ga0257114_1000790_pt1 | contig 24134 bp, 17 predicted proteins | sample SI112_10mmetaG_FD_190149 | JGI IMG/M metagenome (GOLD analysis project Ga0257114, IMG submission 190149) | Marine microbial communities from Saanich Inlet, British Columbia, Canada - SI112_10m | ecosystem: Environmental > Aquatic > Marine > Inlet | place: Canada: British Columbia | collected...
ACTATCTAAACTAATTGCTCCTACATTTATAATATTACCATCAGAAACATTTAAAGAGTTAAATGTACCTGCTGCTGCTGTTGTAGCACCAATAATAGTACCATCTATATTACCTCCATTAATATCTACTTTTGATATTACTGCTGTTCCTGTACCATTAGGTGTTATATCTATATTACCATTCGTATTTGTTGCTGATATAGTATTTCCATTTATATTTAAATTATCTACTTGTAAATTATCTGTAATTTTAACATTATTTGTGAATGTTGTATTATTTACAAATGTAGTTTCACTATTTACTAATAACATATCAGAAAAATCATCTCCAATTATTAAATCATCTGTAATTTTATTATCTTTTAGACCTATTGTTAATGTTGATATTTCTTGTGTTACTTGTGAAAAATTACCTGGACCATTAATACCTGATACAAATGTTTCAGTATTTGATGTAGGAGATCCGATTGATGATACTTGTGTAACTATAATTTTGTTATTTGCAGTATCAATATTTGAAGAGAATGCATTATGATTATTAATTGCTGTAGAAAGGTTTGTAGCAGTTGTATCAACATCTGTTTCTTTTTTGAATTGTATATCATTTAAGTTTAATGTAAAATCATTAATAGTAATACCTTGGAATGTTGTAACGGTTGTTCCTATTCCTCCACTTGATAATACTTGTGAAACTATAATTTTATTATTATCAGTATCAATTATTGAAGAAAATGCAGTATGATTATTAATTGCTGTAGATAAATTTGCAGCAGTTATATCAACATTTGTATTTTTTTGAAATTGTAATTCTGAAGGAGTACCTGTTACCATAGTAAATACTACTCCATTACCGGTATTACTATTATCAGTACCACCTTGAAATAAAGTTATTGTTTTGTTCACATTATTAGCATCTGTATAAAATAAATCAGCATAAGTAATTTCAGCTTTATGTATTGGAGATGGTTCGCCTGTTACCATAGTAAATACTACAGCTGCTAGATAATTATATAAAGTTATTGTTTTGTTTTCATTATCAGTATCTGTGAATAAATTGTTATCATAAGTAATCTCGGCTTTATATGTTGTAGTAGGATTTGTAGTTGTACTTGGTGTAATATCTATATTTGAAGCTCCTGTAAATTTAAGAACATCTATAGATGTATCTGGAATTAAATCATTATGACCATCAACTCTTATAGTTTTAAAAATATTCTGGACATTAGAACCAGAAGATGAAGATAATGTAATAGATTTATCACCAGGATTAGTGTCTATTGTCATATTAGTTCCTGGTTTTAATGTAAATGTATCTGTTAAATTAGATGCAACTATGTTATCTTGATTATCAACAGCTATTGTTTTAAATACACTTTCTGCTTTTGGTTCAAATTTAAGGGTATTATCAGTTTGTCTAACTAACATTTTAGTATTAGTAGTTGCTTCTACATCATCTGCATTAGGCATCTTTATTCTACTATTAATAGTCAAAATATCACTTGATGGAGAAGTACCAATACTAGAATTACCAGTAAATTCTACATCTTTAAATTCAACTTTTCCTAGAATGTCTAAATTTTGAAAAATACCACTATTTATACATCCATCTTCAGCCATTTTTTAATAATATTATATATTAAAAAATTAATCATTTTAATTTTAAATACAATTAATAAAAGATTATTAATATACAAAAAAAAATTAATTTAGAATTTATAATTAAACTATTATTTAAAATTATATTTTAATGTATTAATATAAAATGGGAGGAGGTACTCTACAATTATCTTCTTACGGTGGTCAAGATGTTGAAACAATAGGTAATCCCCAAATGACCTTCTTTAAATCGGTATACAAGAGACATACTAATTTTGCTATTGAAACTATTGAACAAAGTTTTGAAGGTAATATTACAAACAGTGAAAGTAAAATAACTAGTACTATAAATAAAAATGGAGATTTAATTCATAAATGTTTTTTAGATATTAAGTTTCCTGAATTTAATGCTAATAGTAGTAATACTAATGATAATTATACAAATTGGACTAATGCTACAGGATATGCATACTTAAAAGAAGTATCATTATTCATAGGAGATCTTCTAATAGATAAACATATATCTGAATGGTTTGATATTTGGAATGAATTAACGGATATTAATGATAATGAACATTTATTTGTTAATAAAACTTTAGCTAAAAATAATACACTTAAAACTAATAGTGATAAACAATCATGTAAACCTATACAATGTTATATTCCTTTACAATTTTGGTTTAATCGTTTTATTAGTTCAGCACTTCCATTATTAGCATTACAATATCATGATGTTAAACTACAATTCCTATTTCGTGATATGAGACATCTAATAAATACTGATGGTACAATAGGAGATACTCCTACACAAATGCCTTCTGTAAAATTATTTGTTGATTATATATTCTTAGATGCTCCTGAAAGAAAACAATTTGCTGAAAAATCACATGAATATTTAATAGAACAAGTTCAATTTAAAAAAGATGTACTTAAAACATCAAATAATATTAATTTTAATCATCCAGTTAAAGAATTAATATGGGTAGTTAGAAATAAAAATGTTGGAACAGAAAGTATAACTAATATTAATACTGTTGCTAATGCTGTAAAAACAGTTTCAAATTCCTCTAATACAATGAATAATGGAAATGATTACTTTAATTATTCAACATTAACATATGATACAAATAGAACTGAATATGTAGGCGGATATGCTAGTAATGAACCTTTTGAAAAAGCAGTAGTAAGTTTTAATGGTATGGATCGTTTTTCAAAACAAAAAGCATCCTATTTTAGAACTATTCAACCATTAACATATCATTCAAAAGTACCTAGAAAACATATTTATAATTATTCATTCTGTATAAAACCAGACTCTTTACAACCATCTGGTTCATGTAATTTCTCAAGAATGCAAGATTGTTCTTTGAATTTTGATAATATTACTACAGATGATAGTGATCTATTTGTATTTGCTAGAAATTATAACGTATTAGTTATTCACGCTGGTATGGGTGGTCTTAAATATTCTAATTAAATTATTCTAAAATTTTATTTCTTAAATTTAAATTTAAACAAATTATTTTTATACAAAATTATTAATAAAATTATTATTAATAATATAACTACTATAAAATAACTATTACTAAAACATCTAGTAGAATTTTTTAAATTAAAAAATGGATTTGTATAATAGTTATAGGCTTCTTTTACAGACCATTCTGATTTACCTAACATCTTATTAACTTCATTATGTATTAATACAGTCCATTCAAATAATTTTTCTCGTGTATCAAGAAAATTGTCAATATTATATTTCTTTAAATTTTTTTCATAATGTTCAGAACATTCTTGACATGGTAATACATTCTTTAAATTTTCATAAAAATTTTTATAATATTTTTTATCATTAATGGAAGGCTTTATTGGATAACCTAAACTAACAAAATGAATTGTATGCCATAAATATTCTCCCCACGAATTTTTATCTATCATTATTTAATTTAATAAATTATAAAATTTAATCAAAAAATAAAATTTAAATTTAATTAATTTTATTATTATGTATAACTTATTTAAGTATTATTTACTATATTAAATTTGTGTTTAATAATGATTAATACAATTACTAATTACAATAATAACAATTATAACAATTATAACAATTATAACAATTATAACAATTATAACAATTATAATAATAATATTATACTTAAACAATACTCAAATAAAAATAAAAATATTCAATGTTTAAATTGTGGTTTTTATGGACATACAATCAAATCATGTAATTATCCTATAACTTCATATGGAATTATTTGCTACTGTAAAACAATACATAATGAATTTAAATATCTTATGATACAACGTAAAGATTCATTATGTTATATAGAATTTATTAGAGGGAAATATAAAATTAATGATATTAATTATATATGTAAACTTTTTAAATATATTACAAATGAAGAAAAAAACAAAATTTTAAATAATGATTTTGATACAATATGGAAAGATTTATGGAAAGATTACGATATTAATAAATTTAAGAAAGAATATTTACAATCAAAAAGAAAATTTGATAAAATTAAAAATGGATTTGAAAATGAAGAAATATTAATTAATTTTTCTTATTTAATTAAAACTTCTGAAAATAATAATGATTTATATAATGAGACTGAATGGGAGTTTCCAAAAGGTAGAAGAAATTTAAATGAGCATAACATTAAATGTGCTATTCGTGAGTTTGAAGAAGAAAGTGGATTAAATAAAAATAGAATTAAATTAATTAATAATAAATCATATGAAGAAATTTATATAGCTGTTAATAAGATACGTTATAGACATATTTATTATATAGCAAAATGTAATAATATTGATGATGATATTAGTTTATTTAATCCAAATAATAAAATACAAATAAAAGAAGTTAAAGATGTAAAATGGTTAAATTATAATAATGTTATAAATAATATTAGAAATATATATATTGAAAGAATTGAATTATTTAAAAGAATTAATAAAATTATAAATAAATATGAAAATCAATTAGAACTTAATGACAATAAATATAAAATTTAGTTATTTTAATTTTAGTGTTAAATTTAAATATTTTTTTTTATTAAATATGAAAATATTTAATTGTAATCTTAATTTATCTAAGAAATTTATTATTCTTATTCTTATAATTTCAGTATATATATTTTATAAATTATTTATTATTACTAGATTATATAAAATACAAAATAATGAAAGAAAAAAAAAAATACAAAAACAAAAACAAGAACAAGAATTACAAAAGCAAAAAATAAATGATTATAATAATTTAAATAAAATTATATATGTAAATCCCAATGATGCATTTATACAAATTATAAATTCAGGTTATTTAAAACAATTTAATGATAAAGATATGGAAATAAGACATTGTAATAATTATAAATCATGTAAAAAACTATATGAAAACAATTTAATTGAATTTAATGATAACAATAAAGAAGAATTAAGAAGATTAATTAAATTATGTAATGAAAAATTAATAAAATATAAAAGCTTATATAATATTCCATGGAAATTATGTAAAACAACAACAAAACTTGAAGAAGGTATGCCTCATACACATACTGATATTATATTTTTATCTGAAACCTTCTTTAAAAAACTAAATGATAATAGTAAAATTGTTACATTAATACATGAAAAATTACATATATATCAAAGAATTTATAAAGAGAAAACACAAAAACTTTATAATAATTTTAATTTTAGTAAAGTTCCAAAAAAAAATATTAATTTAAGAAGAACTAATCCAGATTTAGATTCATTTGATTATAATTATAATGGAGTATTAATATATAGTGAATATCAAGATGATGCTAAAAAACTATCAGATGTTGATACTAAATTTATAAGTCTTGAAACTGATAAAAATAAAGAAATTCGTCAAATAGAAAATTTAGCAAAACAAGGATATCAAAATGAGCATCCTAATGAAATATTTGCTAGTATAATATCTGATAAAATAACTAAAGATGAATTAGATAAGATATTTATTAATTATATAAATTAAATATTTGTTAAAATATCAAATAAACAATCATAATTTATGAATAAATTATTTTTATTAAATACTATATCTTGATCTATAAATTCTTTTTTACAAATATTACATTTTGAACATAAATTATTATTATTATTTAATTTTATTATATTTATATAGTCTTTATAATTTTTCCAATAATTCATAGTCCATGTTTTATTATTTAATATATATTCATCCATTATCCAACCATTTTGAATTAATCTAATAGCATATGTTAACTTATTTAATATTTCCGAATTAGTGATTGATACTAAAGATTTATTAAATGTTTTTAAATATTCATCTATATTTTTTAAATTATCTGATATATAACTAAATTTCTTATTATATAATCTTCTTACTACGTCTTCATATGATATACTATTTGAACAATGGTAATTATACATAATATTATAACCGTGATAATTTCTATAGATTAAATTACAATCAAAATAAGGTTCAGTAAATTTTGTACAGTAATTATATGTAGACATATTATATATGTGTAAAACTAATATTATTTCTTCATTTTTTTTGAAATTTATTAAATAATAATTTTGACAAGGTGATGTTGAAAAAAAATATATTTCTTGATATAATAATGATTTTATTAAATTTACTAAATCATTAAAATCAAAATTACTATTAAACTGAATTAAATAATAAAATTCATTTGTACTATTATTATTAAATAATAAATTATATGCATCTACTGATATTAGAAGTGTATCAATTATTCTAAATACACTATGATCTATATTAGACCTATTCTCAATTCTATTATTACTTAATGTGTTAGTGTTATTGTTATTAATATTAGTTCTTATTATTGTATTCATTATTTTTTAAAATTTGATTTATATATATTACTTATTTTAGTATTTAAATAAAATTTATAACATTCAATAAGTCTTATGAGTAAGTTACTTAACAATTTAAAAAAAGATGAATATATTTTAAAAAAAGATAATAATAAAATAAATATGATATCAAAGAAAGTTATTGCTGATTTTAAGAAAAATCCAAAAGATTATTTAGAGAAACTTAATGATAATGAATTAATTGATTTTTTACAAGAACTAAATTATGAATATTATATTAAAGGAGTTTCATTAGTAAATGATGAATTATATGATTATACTAAAGATGAATTAAGAAAAAGAAAACCTGAACATCCTCTACTTAAAGATGTTGGTGTTTCAAAAACTAGTAAAACTGAATTACCATATTATATGGGGTCTATGGATAAAATTAAAAACAATGAAAAAGAATTAAATAATTGGTTAAAAAAATATAAAAAAGATGAAGGATATGTTTTATCTGATAAGTTAGATGGTATATCCGGGTTATTACATTTTAATAGTGATGGTGAAAAGAATGTAAAACTATACACAAGAGGCGATGGTTATAAAGGTCAAGATATTTCACATTTACTTAAATTTATTAATCATATTCCTGACTTCAAAGATATTGATAAAGAAATAGCAGTTAGAGGTGAATTAATTATGTCCAAAGAAAATTTTATTAAAATTAAAAAAGAAGACGAAACAATTAAAAATGTTAGAAATGCTGTAGCAGGTATATTTAATTCTAAAAAACCAAATTTAAAAATTGCTAAATATATTGATTTTGTTGTATATGAATGTATTAAACCTGATAATTTAACACCAAAAAAACAATTTAAAAAATTAAAGAAATTTGGTTTTAAAACAGCATATGCTGAAACTATTTCTGATATTGATATTAAATTACTATCTAATCGTTTAGTTAATAGACGAGATAATAGTGAATATGATATTGATGGTATTATTATAGCTCATGATAAATATTATGAGAGAATTGATGGTGAAAATCCTAAGTATGCTTTTGCATTTAAGAGTATTATTACTTCTAAAAAAGCAGAAGTACTTGTTTTAAAAGTTGAATGGAATTTAACTAAGGATGATTATTTACAACCGATTGTTCATTTTGAACCTATTGAAATTGATGGAGTAACTATTGAGAAAGCAACTGGATTTAATGCGAAATTTATAAAAGATAATAAAATAGCACCTGGTAGTATTATAGTTATTATTAGAAGTGGTGATGTTATTCCAAAGATTGAAGAAGTTTTAAAACAAAGTGAAGAACCGAGTATGCCTGATAATTACAAATGGAAGTGGAATGAAACTGAAGTTGAAATTATACTAGATGAAAAACAACTTAATGAAACTACAATAAAAGAAAAGAATTTTAAAGAATTAGAAAATTTTGTACTCAAAATTAAATTTGATAGAATTGGTCCTGGTGTAGTTAAAAAATTATTTGATGCTGGAATTGATACAATTGATAAATTTTTAAATGTTTCTAAAGATGATTTATTAAAAGTTCCTGGAATTAAAGATAAAACTGCGGATAATATTTTAAAATCAATAAAAACAAGTATGACTGATTTAGATTGTATAACATTAATGACTGCTTCCAATAAATTAGGTCGTGGATTTGCTGCTAAAAAATTAAAGTTAATTGTTGATGAATATCCAGATATTATTAATAAAAATATGAAACCAAATGTTTCAGATTTAATTAAAATAAAAGGTATTGAAAAGAAAACTGCTGAGAAATTTGTTAATAACTTTGATAATTATTTAGAATTTATTAAAATTAATAAAATTAAATGTGTTTACAAAGAAGTCAAGCAAAAAAAAGATAGTAAATTAAAAGATTTAAAAATTGTATTTACAGGATTCCGATCAAATGAATTTGAAGAATTTATAGAAAATAATGGAGGAAAAATACAAAATTCAATTAGTAAAAATACGGATATATTAGTTATTAAGAATAACGATACTGGTGGTTCAAAAATAGAAAAAGCAAAAGAATTAAAAATTAAAATAATTACAAAAAAAGATTTTGAAACTGAATATAATATTGAGTAAAAAAATTTTAAAATAATCCGATCTCTTTTAATTCAGGTGAATAATATTTTTCTAATATTACTCTTATACCAAAATTTTTATTTTCAGATTCTTTTTTCATATTTATAATTTTAAGATCACTATTAATATTTATTAAACACATTTTTTTATAAAAATCATTATTTGGTACATAACCTATACATTTATCATTAAATAATATTTGTATTGCTGAATCATCATATTTATTATTATACTCCAATTTTAATTTTAATTTACTATTACAATTTATATCTACTAAATTATCTTGAAAATATGATATTCCTGCGATAAGAAATGATTCTTTTGGAAATTTTATTTTATTGCCATAATATTGATCATTAAAATGACCATAGATAGACATAATTATGATTTAAAATCATAATTATTTTTAAATAAGTTTTTGCATAAAAAAAAACTACTCTCCCATTTTTTTATTTTGTATGATTTTTACAAGAATTGAACAAATTATCATACAAATTGAACAGAATATCATACAAAATAAAAAATATTTAATTTAAAAACTTTTTCAAAATTATTTGTGATTTACCCCCTTTTTTTAAATTATACAAAAATGTATATATTTTATACAAAAATGTATATAATTATACAAAAATGTATATAAAAAATTTATATCTGTATATATATTATAATAATGGTAGAATACAAATGTGAAAGATGTCATTATATTTCTAAACATAAGGGTAGTATTAAAAATCATTTTCAAAGAAAAAATCATTGTAAACCAATTCATTCAGATATAACTAATGATGAACAATTAGAAAAATTAAATAAACCAAAAGAAAAAAAACAAGAATTTATATGTAATAAATGTAATAAAGTTTTTAATACTAGACAAGGTAAATATCAACATCAAAAAAGATGTAAACAAGAGTTAGTCGTTTTTGAAGAAAAGAAAAATGATAATCAAAAGATACAAGAATTAGAAAATGAATTGAAATTAATGAAAGAATTATTTATTGAAAAATTAAATAATGTTCAAAGTATCACAAATAATACAACTAATATTGAAAATCAACAAAACAATACTAATCTTTTTATTAGTTTTAATGATAAAGAAAATCTACATAAGATTTTAAAACAATGTAAAGAAACCATAATACAATTAGAAAAAGTTAGAAGTAAAGATAAATGTTTTGCTATATATATAAATGCTGCTCATTTTAATCCAGAACATCCAGAGGCACATAATATTCGATTAACAAATTTAAAACCAGATTATAAATTAATTGATATTAGAGATGAAAATGGAAAATGGAAGAAAGAACAGCAAAAAACAATATTTAATAATTTAATATCTAGTTCAAAAGATTTTATGATGGATATTGTTAAAGATAATAATCCAGATTTTGATAAATGTTTAAATATAGATCATTATGAAGGTGATAATGAAGAAAAAAAAATAGAAGAATTAATAAAACAATTAGAAGAAAAAAAATCATCACAAAATAAATTACATAATATAGCAAAAAGTGTATGCTATAATAAAACAAAAGAATTAAAAATAAAATAGTTATATTTTACTTAAAATATATACATTTTTGTATAAAATATATACATTTTTGTATAAAATATATACATTTTTGTATAATTTAAAAAAAAGGGGTAAATCCATATTATTTTCAAAATAGTTTCAAAATAAGATAAAAAATCATTTTTTTTAATTTAATAAAAAATTATTATATTTTAATTTAATAAATAATGAAATTAAATCCTGATAGAGTTTCTTTAATGTGTACAGTAATGACTGCTTTAATAATTGTAGCCTCTTTATTACTATTAAATAGAATAAATAAAGTAAGTGAAAAATTTTCTGTAGAGAATAGAAATATAAATGATGTAAGAAATGAACAAATAAAGATGGGTCTAGGAAATAAAGATGTTGATACAGTATTTGGTAGACCAGTAGCACCACAAGGAACATTTTCTTATAAAAATAATCAAGAGAATGCACCAAATGTAGGTAGTGGTAAAAAATCTCTATTTTTATACAAAAATAATGATTGCTCTATTGCATGCTGTGAATTTGGTAAAGGTACTAATGCTAGTTGTTCAGGTGGATGTGTATGCTATAATAAAGAACAAAATGAATTGGTTTCTAGCAGAGGTGATAGTGTTTACCCTTCAAAACATGAAAGTCCCATGACTTTAAAACCACACCAACAAATTATTAAAGACAGATGGAGTAAATAAAAATAATTTGTCTAACTTACAAATAAATATTAAATTTTTTTTTATAAAATATTTTAAATAATAAAATATGACAGTTAAATATTATAAAACTGATAAAAATTATTGTTTTAAAATAACAAATAAAGGAAAAATTCGTATCTCTGAAAATGAATATAAAAAATTTATGGAAAAAAAAGGAGGTTCATCTAATATAAAAAACTCAAAATTAAATAGTGAAGTGGAAGAAAAGAAAGAAGGTTTATTATATAAATTATTTAATTTTTTCTTTCCTGTAGAAATCGCAGGTAAGATTGCATCTGAAACTGAATGTGGACAGAAAATAGGCTTCTATAAATCCAAACTAAAAATTTGTTATAATAATAAACAAAAAATAATAGCAAAAGATATAAATAATAATACTTTATTCAAAGAAAATTCAATGAAATTAGAAAAAAAAATAAAAGATTTATTCAAAGCTATAGAAGATTGGAAAACTTATAGTTCACAGAATAGTGGTCATATAGGCGAGTGTAATTTTAAATTTAATAAAAATAAAGAGCCTATAAATTGGATATTAGATGAAACATCATTTATAAAAAAACCTAAAAGTCTTAGAAGATTAGAAAAACATAATGATATATTCACATCAGAAATAATAAATGATTATAATAATTTCTTTGAAATATTTAAAAGAATAAAAATAAAATCTTATTGTCGTAAAATAAATTTTAATAACGATTTTAAATCAAATGAAACTGCTTTAAGATATTGTTTTGTTGTACAACATCCAAATGGTTGTATTATGAGTTTACAGGAGTTTGCACATTTATTCTCTAATAATCTTCAATATATATCTAGAGATGGAATATATTTATATAAAAATAAAGAAAGAGAAATTACAATATCGTCTAAATATCCTTTTGCTGGAATGACCCATTATCAAAATGATGGTGAATTAAAAGAATATTATTACCAATTTAAAGGAGATTATAATTTTAATGATGATGATATCTATAGATATAATTTAAAATTATTTGAAAATTCATATAATTTAAATAAATAAAAATAATTTATTAAATTTGAAATATTTTAATTAAATATAAATATGTGCTATTGAATCAGATAATGGATTAATTTTTTTCTGAATTAAATTATCAACAATATAATTATCTACTAAAAATGGAGTATTATATTGAATTTCTAATTTATTAACTGAAAATTCATCTTTTTTAATATTATTTCTAGTTGTTTTATTACTAGAATTATTAAAGTTTACTAATCTATATAAATTAATATTACTAATAATACATTCTAATGATCTTTTTAAATTACGAACACCATTTTCTTTGTCTGTTCTACTAACAATATATTTAATTATATCATCATTAAAAACTAAATCATCATTATTAAAATTAAAGTCTTTACATAGTTCTGGTATTAAAAACTCTTTTGAAATATTAACTTTATCTTTAATTGAATAATCTTCAGTACTAATTCTTATCATTCTATCCTTTAGAATAGGATTAATAAAATCATCATTATTATATGTAAATACAATTAGTGACTTTGATAAATCTAATGGAATATCATAAAAGTATTTATCAAAAAATGAATCATTTTGAGTACTATCTGTTAGATGAATTAATGTATTAATAATTTCTTGACCTCTTGAGGTGTCACTTATTTTATCTAATTCATCAAAATATATAATAGGGTTCATACAATTTGCTTTCATTAAACTATCTACAATTTTTCCATGAATTGCTCCTTCATAAGTAAATGAATGTCCAGTTAAATATGAACTATCATTCACTCCACCAAGAGGTATAAATACAAATGGTAAGTCAAGTGCTTTACATAAACCATCTTTAATTAATTTAGTTTTACCAACACCTGGACTACCATGAATACCAATACAATTGCCTTTTAATGATGGATTACTTACCCATTGTGCAATTATACGGATTATTTGTTCTTTCGAATTCTTGTGACCATAAACATTAGTGTTAAGAATATCATAAGATTTTTTTAAAAAATTAGCGATTTGATTAGGTTCATTTTTATTTGATACTTCAAGTGTTTTATGAATACCACAAGGAATTTTACAAAGATTTTCTACATATGTAAGAATTTTAAAATATTCACCACTTCTTTCATTCATAGAATTTAATAAATTAAGTTTTTTAATAGCAATTGATTTTATTTGATTACTTATATTAGAATTTAATATTTTAAATCTTAAAGGAATTTCTTCCTTGTTAGTATTATTAGTTTCTTTTTCAATTTTAATAATTTCTGTTTTTTCTTTTTATTTAAATTTAAGAAATATTCTACATCTTGTCTACTATAATTTTTAAAATTTGGATTATCTTTTATAACATCTTCATTTTTCTTAATTAATTCTGTTGCTTTTTTAATTTCTTTTTCAAAATCTTCTTTAATACTAATATAAGGGTCTTCTTCTTCATAATTATTTAAATAATTGGGATCATCTTCATCATCTTCATCATCTTCATATTCTTCATCAATAACTTCTGCTTCTTCATCATCTCCGAGTTCATCTACTAAACCATTAAATATTTTTTTACTTTTTTTAGCATTATTATTAACAATTATAATAGTATTATCACTATTTAATATATCACTAAATTTACGTTTTAAAAATTTATCATTTATTTCTTCGTTATCTATTTTAGTTTCTTCATTATCAATATCACTATCACTATTTTTTTCTGATGAACAATCAGATACTGAAATATCATCTAATGTATCTTCTGTAGTCTCTTCTGTAGTTTCAGTTAAAGTTACAGAATTTGTATCATCCTCTTTATCTATATCAAACTCTTTAGTGTAATTAATATCGTCATCTTCTATTTTAATATCCTTTCTGGTTTTCATATCGTGCTTCTTCTCAGAGGTATCTTTAGACATAGACAATATATATAAATAGTATATTATTTTTAAATACATCAAATTTAAATTCCTTATGGAATGAATCAAATTTTTATAAAATATAAAAAAAGTTATTTAAGAAAAATAATATATTATTTTAATATAAAAAATAAAGTATGACTACAATTATATATAAACACGCACTTGAAACTGTTTCTAATTTAAATGCAGATTTAGGTTCAAAAACATCTGGAGTTCCTGACTTCAATGGTGGAACATATGCTTTAATAAATGATATGATAAGTAATTTATCTTCAATTAAAGCATCAATAAAAGCAGAAGAAAAAGTAATAAGTAAACGACTTACAGATTTAGCTGTAGCAGGTGAAGTAGTAACTGAGAGTGCAGTAGTAAATTCACCAATGACTGCTGGGGTAAGACATTGTACAGTAGGAGCAGGTCAGGCAAGTACTAATCGACATGATGGAACTGTTTCTGATGCTAATAAATTACCTGCTGTTCTAAAAGTAAATAGTAAAGAATATACTGAATCTGCTGTATTCTCTGTATTAGCTGCTGCAAGTGGATTAATTGATAATTTAAAGAATGGTCAACTTGATACAACTTGTACAATTGCTACAACTACATTAGCAGCATAATTATAAAACCAATATTACTAAATATAACAAAATTTTTTATTTTTACAAAATTATATAAGAAAATTATGTAATTTTTAAAATATTATAATATTTTAAATTATGGCTTCAGATACAACAGTCAATGGAACACAAGCAATTAAAACATTAAATAATTTGAATATGGAAGGTAAATTTAAAGAAGACAGTTTAAGACAATTTTCAAATTTAAATACTGCAGTAATAACATATACTTCCACTTTAGGAGGTGCAACGGCAGGTTCTACTGTTAAATTATATGATGCTATTTCTGAAACAGAAGTTATATTTACATTGAGAAGTACAAATCCCTCGGCAGCAAATAATGAATTTACATATGGTATAGGCACTGGAGAAACAAAAGCAGATAATACTGCTACTAATTTACAAACTATTATTAATTCACATAATGCATTTACAGCAACTATAAATACTACTACTAATACAATAACAGTAACACAAAATACTAGTAAATCATATAATTCTAATTCTACAACAGGATTTACAAGTGCAATATTAAGTGTAACAGATTTTAATGTTAATTCAGGAAATGAAGCAGCAATTCCATCAGAAACTATAGGAACATATCAAATTCTTAATAAAGTAATAACAGATTTATCATCATTAAAAAAAAGTATTATAACTAGAAATAAAACATTACAAAAAGATGTATCAAATGACCATGATAGTGCTGTAACTTTAACATCTAATTTATCTTCAACACATCAATCAAAAACAAGTATTAATAGTGGGTTAGATAAAAATAGAGGAAATTTAGATGAAACAACAAATAGTTCATCACCAACTAATCAAAAACCTTCAGTATTTGAAAGTAATACAATAAAATATTCAGAAGATGCTCTATTTACATTATTAAAAGGATTAGGTTATGAAATTATTAAATTTAATAATAATGTTAATGGTTCTAATAATGGAGCTACTTCTGGATATGCTGGAATAGTAGCAATACCTATTAGTATACAAGCTCATAATAACACTATTCAAACAGCAACATTATCAAATGTAACAGCAACAATACATAATATTAATAGAAGTGATGCAACAATAAATACAAGTGCAACTACAAGTGCAGGATCAATACCTGAAGGAACTAATAATTCAGCTGATGGCGTAGGTCTAATACAATTAATAAATGCTATTATAAATAATATAACATTAATTAAACGTTCTATAAAAACTAGAGAATTAGCAATATTAACAGCATTAAAATTAGATATTAATAATTTAGAAACTAGTTCAATTAGTAATATGAATGTAGCAGATATAGATTCTAAAATAACAACTTTAAAAACAAGAGGAGGTTTATTAGATGATAATGTAGATAATAATGATTTACACAAACCATCAATTTTCTCAACACAGACTTATAATTATTCAGAAGATGCAGTTTTTAGTTTATTCTCATGTATATCTTATGAATTAATGAAATTACTAAAAGGTCATAATGGTAATAATAATGGTGGAGGTGCTGCACTTGCTGGATTACAAGCAATACCAGCAAGTATTGAGATAATTTAACTAATTATAATATAGTGTGTAAATAAATTTCATTTTTTATAATTTTATATTTTTTGTATATAAAATTTATTATAATATTATTTAAGTATTTTATTTAAATATTTAATTTAAATAATAATAATACAAATAGTATGACTACTGCTGTCCAAAAAAGTCAAATAATAAAATCAATAAATAATCTACATTTAAAAGGAACTATAGATAAAGGTCTTGAAAAAAATAGTTTACCTTTATTTAGTTCATCTACAGATGGAGCTATTAATATATCAGAAATAGGATTATATCAAGTAATTAATACTATTATAGATCAGTTATTAGATATTAAAAATAATGATAAAATAACAAGACGAATTGGTATTAATGTATCTTCAATAGATTATTATACAACAAGTTTAAATAGATATTCATTAAAAAACAGAGAAAAACAATTATATGATGTATTTCAAAAAGCTCCAGTAATAACTAATAATACTTTTTTAGATTTATCAAATAATATAGATGGTTCTGCTTCATCAACTAATTTAACATGTCAAATAGTATATAAAGATGGTTTATTTATTGGTAGTGATGGTACACCCATAAATTCAGATGATATCACATTAGATTCTGCTAATTTAATAAGTAATGAATTTATATCTTTACAAACTCCAACAAAATATGACGCAAATGGTGTCAGAACATCAGGTGAATATAAGTTTGTATTAAGAGATGAATTAAGTGGTGGTCAAGAAGCTTATGATAATGCTTATAATAATGCTTATAATAGTGCTCTTGCGAATGGAGATGATCAGAATGAGGCTGATACTGCAGGAACTACTGCCGGAAATAATGCAAGAAATACATATAATAACGAGAATAATAAGTATTTTTATAGAGCAACAGATAATTGTATTGAATTTCTTAGAGAAACTGATACAGATACAACCATGAATAATTTAACAGATGCAATTAATTCTATATCTGAGTTTACAGCAACAATAAATATAACATCGAAAACAATAACAATAACACAACCAAATACTGATGGTATTATAATAGATAATATAAGTCTTTTTACAGATGGAATACAATTACCTATACAAAATTTTAGATCATTAAGGTATAAACAATTTATAGCAAATACAATATCAAAAACAACTAATCTAAACATTAGAGGTTCTGAGAGTCAAAATGATACAAAATTAGCATTATTAGTAGTTGGTTATGATGTTAATGGTAATCCAGTAAAAAAATATTCAGAAGATGCTTTATTTGAGTTTTTCGGAAAAATGACTTATGAATTTATTAAATTAAATAATAATCATATAGGAAAAGAAGAAAATTATCCAGGTTCATATAAATTAACAAATGCAAGTGTTGAAATAGCATCACATCATTTAAATTCAGTGCAAGAGTTTATAGAAGATAATACAGTAAATCAAACCAGTATTAAAAGAATAAATATTATAAAACAATTATTAAATATAAAAAAAAATGGTTCATTTGGTAGTATAGGTTTTAATAGTACAGGGACACTAAAAGAACAATATGGTTATTTCTCCGAAAATTTATTTAGTGATTCAAATAATCCTCAAAATATTCCTTATAGAGATGATGATGAAAATGCTATAGGTTTATATCAAATTATGAACAACTTAATATATCAACTACAATTTTTAAAAAAAAAAATACAAAAAAGAGAAAAGGAATTGATAGAAATATTAAAAAATTCAAACAATAGTTCTACTATTATAGATTTAGATAGTACAAAAGTAAATAACTTACAAGCAAAAACATCTTATTGTCAAACTCAAGGAGAATTAAGTTCAACACAATGGAAACCATCATTTATAGAGATAAATAATAGTACTGATTATACATCTAGTATAGAATATAAATATTCACAAGATGCTTTATATGAATTATGTGGTAGATGGTTAAATGAACTATTAAAGTTAAATAATGGACACTCTGGAAATGAAAATATTTATCCAGGGTTCTATGATATAACCAAAACTTTTATATCACAACATCATTTGAATTCAGTTACAACTTTTATACAATTATAGTTATAACCAAATTTATTATAAAAAAAAATAAATTTATATAAAAATTGAATTAAAATTGAATTAAAATTAATTTTTATATAAAGAATATAAATAAAATATATTTAGTTTAATAAAATAATGTCAATATATAAAGAATTATCATATGAACAAAATGTTGATTTAATAACTGGAATTCAATTCTCAGTTATGAGTGCAGATGAAATAAGAGAACGCTCAGTCGCAGAAATTCTATCTACAGATACTTATGCTGGTAATGAACCAATTCACGGAGGATTATTTGATCCTAGAATGGGTGTAACTGATCATAGTAAGATATGTACAACATGTGAGCAAAAAAATACATTTTGTCCAGGACACTTTGGACATATAGAATTAGCAAAACCTCTATTTTATATACATTATTTTGATACTATTAAAAAAATTTTAAAATGTGTATGTTTTAAATGTTCAAAACTTCTAATTGATAAAGACTCTGTAGAATTAAAAAAAATTCTAAATAAAAAAATTTCTAGACAAAAGAAGTTTGATGCTATTTATAAAATATGTTCAAAAAATAAAATTAAAAGATGTGGAAATTCAAAAGAAAATAATGGTTGTGGAGCGAAACAACCAAGTAAAATAACAAAAGATAATATTGGTAAAATTACTTTACAATGGAAAGAAAATAAATATGATGAAAAAATAGAAGAATATGTATATTTAGCAAGTGATATTCTTAAAATATTAACAAGAATTACAGATGAAGATAGTGATATATTAGGATTTCCAAAAAAAATCAATAGACCAGAAAATTTAATATGTCAAATATTTCCAGTATGTCCACCAGCAGTAAGACAATCAGTTACAAATGATACAGGACAAAGATGTCATGATGATTTAACACATAAATTATGTGATATAGTTAAAACAAATAATACTCTTAAAAGTAAAATTGAAAAAGGTTCAAGTAATGAACAAATTGAATATTGGACTATATTATTACAATATCACTTATCTACATTCTTTGATAATAAAATACCCGGAATTGCTCAAGCAAAACAAAGAAGTGGTAGACCTCTAAGGTCATTAACTGAACGATTAAAATCAAAAGAAGGTCGTATTCGTGGAAACCTTATGGGAAAAAGAGTAGATTTTTCTGCTAGAAGTGTAATTACACCAGATCCTTGTATTAGTATTAATGAATTAGGTGTTCCATTAAAAATAGCTATGAACTTAACATATCCCGAAAGAGTAAATAAATATAATAGAGAAAAAATAATGGAACTAATTGAGAATGGTCCAAATAAATATCCAGGTGCGAAATACTTAAGAAAAGTAAATGAAAATATGAGAACAGTTCGTCTAAAAGGAATTGATACAAGTAAATTAATAATAGAAGATGGAGATATAGTTGATAGACATGTAATGAATGGAGATTTTGTATTATTCAATAGACAACCATCATTACATAAAATGTCTATGATGTCTCATAAAGTTCGAGTTATGCCTTATGATACATTTAGATTAAATCCAGCAGTTACACCATCATATAATGCTGATTATGATGGTGATGAAATGAATTTACACTTACCACAATCAGTACAAACAGAAAATGAATTAAAAATGTTATCAAATGTAATTTTACAAATTATTAGTCCAAGACAATCAAAACCCATTGTTTCAGTTGTACAAGATGTTACATTAGGTCTTTATAGATTAACAAAAGATGAAACATATGTTAATGAAAAGCAGTTATTTAATTTAGCTATGTCTAATACAAAGTTTTTAGGAGAAATTCCAGAACCAGAATTAAATATTAAAGGAAATAAGAAATGGTCTGGTAAACAAGTATTATCTGAAATTATTCCAAAAAATATTAATCTAGTAAATGGTAATAATCAATATGATGCAGATATTAATAAGAATGATAAAAAGAATTTAATTATAATTGAAAATGGTCAAATTAAACAAGGAATATTTGATAAGAAGATTTATCAGGATAGAACAAATGGATTAGTTCATATAGTATATAATGAAAATGGTGAAGATGAAGCAAGACATCTATTTGATAATACACAAAAACTAATTTGTGATTGGCTAGTATATACAGGTTTTAGTGTAGGAGTATCAGATTTATTAGTTTCAAAGAAAATTAATAATGATATGGAAAATATTTTAACAGATATGAAAAAGAAAGTTTATGATATTATTAAGAAAAATCATATGAATAAATTTGAAAATAATTCATTTGATAGTAATAAACAAAATTTTGAAAATGAAGTAAATAATCTACTAAATAATGCTATTGGTAAAGTTGGTAAAATAGCACTCAATAATATTACGGATGAAAATCGTATGGTTAATATGGTTAAATCGAAATCAAAAGGTAATCCAGTAAATATTGCTCAAATGATTTCAAGTTTAGGTCAACAGAATGTAGATGGAAAAAGGATATCAGATGGATATAATGATAGAACATTACCTCATTATACTAAATATGATGATGGTCCTGAATGTAGAGGATTTGTAGAAAATTCATTTGTAAATGGATTAACACCACAGGAATTCTATTTTCACGCTATGGGTGGTCGTGAAGGTCTTATTGATACAGCAGTAAAAACATCAGAAACTGGTTATATTCAAAGAAAACTTATTAAATCTATGGAAGATTGTAAAATATCTTATGATTTAACAGTTAGGAGTGCAACTGGTTCAATTATTCAATTCTTATATGGAGAAGATGGAATGAATGCCATTAAATTAGAAAATCAAAAATTACCTTTTATTGATATGAATTTAAAAGAATTAGAAGATGCTTACTTATTTAGAATTGATGATTGTATTAAAAATCTATTCAAAAAGAAAGTATATACTAAATTAAATGAAAATAGAGATTGGGAAAATGAATGTTATGAACATTATAAAGACATATTAAAAGAAAGAACTTTTGTAATTTCAGAAATGTTTAATAATACTCATGAAAGTTCTGTTTTATACCCTATATCACTTAAAAGAATATTAAATAATGCTAAAAATCTATTTCATCTAAAGAAAACCCAGACTGATTTAGAACCTTCATATGTATTATCTGAAATTAATAAGATTTCAAATGAACTATATCTTAATAATAACAATAAAGGTAATAAGTTATTACAAATTTTAATAAAGACATATTTATCACCAAAACAAGTAATATTAAAACATAGATTAAATAAATTATCATTTAATTATGTACTTGAACAAATTAAATTAAAATTCTTAAATAGTATTGCTCATCCAAGTGAAATGGTAGGTGTTGTAGCAGCACAATCAATTGGTGAACCTTGTACACAGCTAACACTTAATACGTTCCACTCAGCCGGCATTAGTTCTGCTTCGCAGACGGTACGTGGTGTCCCAAGAATAAAAGAATTATTAAGTGTGAGTAAAAATATTAAAGGACCATCTACAAAAGTATATATTAATAAAGGAATTAATCAAGATAGAGAAAAATGTAAAGAAATATTAAATTCATTAGAAACAACATATATAAAAGATATTATATCATCATCAACAATATATTATGATCCAAATGATTCTACAACAACTATTGGAGATGATATTGAATTTATAAAAATATATAAACAATTTGAAGAACAAGATGAAAATTGTGAAAAAGAATCACCTTGGTTATTAAGATTTGAATTTAATAAAAAGAAAATGTTTGATTTAGGTGTAACAATGCATGATATACATCAAACAGTATATGAATACTATGAAAATATTATTAGATGCTATTATAGTGATGATAATGCGAATAAATTAGTATTTAGAATTAGAATTGATGAAAATGATAAAAAGATAAAAACATCTGATATTATTACAGAATTAAAAGCACTTGAACAAAATATAATTGATAATATTATAATTAAAGGAATTAAGGATATTAATAAGGTAATTTTATTAGAAAATAAAAAAATGATATATGATAATAAAAAAGAAACATTTGTTAATACTACAGAGTGGTATATGGATACTAATGGTAATAATTTACTTGATATTTTAGCCCATCCTAATATTGATTATACAAGAACTATATCAAATGATGTAAATGAAGTATATGAAATATTTGGGATTGAAGCTGCTAGATTAGTATTACTAAATGAATTAAATGAAATGTTAGCAAGTGAAGGTGTTAATTATAGACATATATCATTATTAGTTGATACTATGACTAATAAAGGAGCATTACTATCAATCGACAGACATGGTATTAATAGAAGTGATATAGGACCATTCGCAAAATGTTCATTTGAAGAAACATCGGATATGTTAATTAAAGCTGGTATATTTGGTGAATATGATAAAATTAATGGTGTTAGTGCTAATATTATGTTAGGTCAAGTAGCACCTTGTGGAACTGGTGATACTCAAATTATGATAGATGAGGAAAAATTAATGAATATTAATGATATTGATGAACAAGAATATTATGATATTGATGATAATATGTGTACAGATGAAGCATTATCATTTGACTTTGATATGCCTATGATATCAAAAAGTGATAATCAAAAGAGAGAAACAAAAGATATTTTATTAACAATTAAATAAATAAATATATATTAATAAATGAAATTATTAAGTAAAATTAACAAAAAAAATAAAGAATTAATAATAGAAAGTCTATTTTTTGTTATTGTATCTTTATTAGTATATATTTATGTTAAAAAAAAAAATCCAGATAATTCTATTGAACAATATTATATGTCTGAATCAAATATTTTATATAATTTATTTAAAATAAGTTCAATTATTATACAATTGACATTAATTTTTAATATAAAATTTATAATTTTAATTATATTTAAGAGTTATATATTTTAGATTTATATATTAATTTTTTATAAATATTTAAATATTTTTTATAAGTATTTAAATATTAATTTATTAAATATATTTAATAATATTAAATAATGGCGGAGGAAGGGTGTACTATAGATGCCAAATTCTTCAATTTGGATATTGAAAATGTATTAACTGCTGGTAAATTTAAATTGATTGAAGCAAATTTTGATACCATTAATGTAGAAGGTCAAGCAACAATAAAAGGAGGTATCACAGTAGACCAAGATACATTTGTTGTTTCTTCTAGTAATGATAGAGTTGGTATAGCATTAAGTAATCCTCAATATACTTTAGATGTTAATGGTGATATTAATATTAGTTCTGGTAACACATTAAGAATTGGTGGTACTGAAGCAGTTTTTAGTAATTGGTCTGTTGATGGTTCAGACATATATAGAACTTCTAATGTAGGAATTGGTACTAATAGTCCTGATAATCTATTACATTTACAAAGTACAATAACACCACAACTTAAAATTGGTTATGATAATACTAACTTTTCAACTATTAGTGTTGCTTCTAATAGTGATACGACATTCGCAACTGCTGAAAATGGAGTATTTAATTTTAGTGATAATGTTAATGCTAATGCTGGTTTAGATGTATCTGGAGGTGCTTTAACTATTAATAATCAAGCAATAACACAAACAACAGGAGGAAATGTTACATTTGCTGGACCAGTAGATATTATAAATAATACTGCTACAACAAGTGTAACAACAGGTGCACTTAAAGTTGCAGGAGGTATTAGTACACAAGGTGATATAATTGTTGCAGAAGATTTATCATTAAAATCAGATGGTTCCGTTTTAAATTTTGGTGTAGATGATGATGTAACCTTAACACATCAACATAATACAGGTTTAATATTAAATAAAAATTTAATTGTAACTGGTGATTTAACAGTTAATGGTACATCAACTACTATTGATACAGAAAATTTTACAGTAGAAGACCCAATTATGATTTTAGGTAAGAATAATAATACGAGTGATACTGTAGATATTGGATTTTATGGTAAATATAATAAAAATGGTGTAAAATATGCTGGTATATTTAGAGACCAAGATGATAGTGAAAAATTTAAGTTATTTAAAGATTTAACGGTAGAACCTACAACAACTGTTAATACAAGTGCAACTGGATATACATCTGCTACACTTGTTGTAGACACATTAGAAGGTAATGTTACAGGTAATGTTACAGGTAATGCAGATACTGTTACTAATGGTGTTTATACTACTAGTAGTGTTACTGCACTTAGTGATGTATCAAGTGTTGGTTCAGGAGCTATTATTACAAATGCAGAAAGAACTAAATTAGGTAATATTGAAGCAGGAGCTGATGTAACAGATGCTGCTAATGTTGCTGCTTC